>Ga0056114_1000562_pt1 | contig 13574 bp, 9 predicted proteins | sample WorMetHERISLAND1_FD_77005 | JGI IMG/M metagenome (GOLD analysis project Ga0056114, IMG submission 77005) | Marine gutless worms symbiont microbial communities from Max Planck institute for Marine Microbiology, Germany - Olavius loisae HERON... ...
ACATGTCCTGCACATGGTCTGTACGCGTCTGCGTGCAAAATTTCGCCATCGTACGACGCGGCGTTTAGGAGATAGGACACAGACAAAATAAACGAACTAAAATATTTAGTAGATTATACTGATTAAGTGATTATTGTCGATAATGCCAGGAGGTTTTGTAGTCGTATTGTTACTTGTAGAGCGGCACAAAGTTGGCGACACAGTGTTCGCCGCAACCCACAGTCATTGCGAACAGGCGTGTCTAAACGACGGCCGATAAAACTTTGCAAGAAATTTCAAATGTTTACAAATAACTTACCCTCTCCAAAAATACCTGGGGCGTAGCCTACTTGTTCTTATTTCGTTCTTATTTCTTTTTTTATTTTCTGTCCACAGTCGGCAGACTTAAGCTGGCTTCTCATCAGCTTTTTGGCGCACATTAGGCTAACCATTTTCAGTCGTGTCTTATCGTATCGTATCGTATATATCTTGTTGTCTATTATCTAAAGTTGAAGTTTTACAGTCGTCACTGCTACTCTCCTACCAATGCTGTTTAACAGTGTTTTAATTCGTTTTTATACAGTAATGAATTCAAAAACTTATCTAGAAATATTATGATGTAATTGTTGAGCGGTTGGGCCTAGCCATTTAAAGTTTAATGCTTTTAGTCAGTTTTGTCTACTCTGTCTGTCTTCTTTGTAGGCCTAATTATCCGTCTTGTAGGCCTATTCTTGCATGTAAGGTAGCTTGCTACCTTCGTGGTGAATAGCGTCAGAGTATCCGGATGTTAAAATGTATGTAATAAAGCAGGTGCTCTTGACGTCATCGAGGCAGCACTGAAGCCTTCGTGACAGCGTGTAACCGAATCACCACACTGTAAATCACCGAGTCGTCCACTGTGACAGCCTATGGGCGAAGGCTGGTCTGGCGACATAATATCAGATCACGCCAATTACTTGAATCGCCACGCCTGTGAGGCGGATTGACAGATCCATAGCGACTGGATTGGATTGATCAATACCTTCAGTATATCGGGCTCACACGACTTACTCAGTCAAGCAATCTTAAGCATATTGATAACCCGCACTGTATGTATAGCATTCTAAAACAATATTGTCTTAATGATGTCTTCGTTCGCGGACACTCTCTTCCCAAGATTTCAATTCATTTCATTTCATTTAAGTTTTAATAAAATAACAGACAAAACGCTGTTACACAATGAATAAGTGCTAAAATAGAATTGTCAGTAAAGATCGAGTCAGACTTAAGGCGAAAAGCCCCGAGCTGGAAGTAGTAAAAAGGAGAAGAAATAAAAAAAAATCAAAAAAGTATCTCTTTACTCAAGCCACGTCCGAGTACGGCAAATAGGCCTACTATAAAGTTATTAACTTTAACTTAGAAATAACCCCACGCCTTAGTTCTTAGCATAAGCCTAAGGTAAACAATCAGACAGTGACAGAGACTTGAAAATAGGCTATGACAAGAAAGATGACTTAAAATAGGATAGACTTAGAAAATAATAATAACTTTCAGAGATTTTAGAATACCTCGAAAAGTTCCAGCAAATAACTTACTAAGTAAGTAAGTAAGTAAGTAAGTAAGTGGGGGTTGTTATGCCCTTCCTACACGGCACCGGACCGGGAATGCATTACAAAAGTATATAAAAACAGAAAATCAGTCATAAAACATAAAGTAATTACATGAACATAGAATAATTTAGAAAGTTCTAATAAACAACAGCCGATAGATTTAGAATAATTAGTAAAACTACGTATAGCAAGCGATTTGCGATATAGAATGGCTGAGAATGTGAAATCACGCCGTCAAATAGAAGTCTGCCGGTGAACTGGCGGATCTCAAAGTTAAGCGGTGTCGGGCTCGGCGGGATCGTCAAACGGTCAAAGTGATATTGGCGATCAATGTAAAACGGCATAAAGCAGCACGCGACACACAAGTAATGTGTGGCGTGACCAGTAACCGGCTTAGTTTGCTGCATGTGACATAACAAGGCGATAAAAAGTTGAAAGAAAGAAAGACGAAACATAAAAATCCAATGAGCAGGGAGTCCGGTTCACGAAAAAGCAGCAAATGGTGGAAAGGATTCAAGAAACAAAGTGTTTTAACCCGTTGATGCCCACTGTTGCCATATATGGGTAGGCCTACAGCTATAAAGCATCCTGTGCCAGACCATCGTTGTAATTTTTGACACCCGGGCACTCTGACGCTCAAGGCTGAGTGTCAGAGTGCCCGGGTGTCAAAAATTACAAAACTGGCTTAACCCGGTCTGGTACAGTGTGCTACATACATTGTGGCTGTGCCCATATGGCAACAGTGGGCGTCAAATGGTTAAAGTGAAAAGTGAAGGGCGTGGTGGACGGTGACACTGGTGATAGGTGACAATGCCCTGAGGAAGTGAGTTAGCGAAAGACTTAACGATAAGAGTGACCGAATTTAGTAGCCGCCCTTGACAACGGTACTTGCAAGAGAATTTACCAGTAGTCAGGATTACAGTAGTCAAGATTAGTTAGGTGGCGCCGGCACCACTGTAGAGCTGCTGTGTGTGAATCTAGTTAAGAGCGGATGCATTAGTGTAATTCATGAGTACAGTACAGGAACGAATAACTGGATTTAGAAAAGAGATGAAATTTGGCCAGAAACACTGTCTAACGTATCGTCGATGCCTTGACTTAATTTTAGCTGTCGAATCTCGTCACGAATTTTTCAACGATACCGAACTACTTACTTTATTTAGTTTATACATTACGCGCGATCGACAGATTTGCGCTGTCAATCTATCGCGCAGCGCGATCGTTGGATGGTTGCGCGAACAAGCGATCGTCCAACAACGCAACGCCATTGACTGATAGCGCAAATCAGTTCATCGTACGTAACGTATACGTAATTTGCACCATAAAAATACAGATTACCGAGACCCAACTCACCGCACTCCCCCACCGGACCCACTACCCTCTAGACCCCCTCTCCTTCACCAGACCCTACAGGACACCTCCACTGATTTTGTGCCTTATCGTTGTTACTTTCATTAGTTTTTTCACCTTTTACCGAGCGACGTTACGGGCACCAACCTGGCCGTAGCAATATGCCGCGCTCTGCGTAGCATCGCGCGGTATTGCTATGGCAAGCCGTCTGTCTTTCCATCTGTGACGTTGAGGTATCCTGGTCACAAAAATAATATCATGGCTGATAAGCCTAGGTGTTCACTCTCTGTAGACCCCAACATCACGGATCTACTCCAAAGGGAACATCCCAAAGTTCCAGGTGGAATAGGGTTAGGGTAGATAACAGAAGGCACCATGTTGTTACTTACGTATTTACAGTTTCACATATACATTCACATTCAATGTAAATAACAATCGAAGAGTCATTTTGTAGACAAAAGCACGGCACATCACGCGGTTTCCTTGCGATAGCACGGCTTTCTTGTTGCACATCGCGTTGCATGGTTGTAGCGTATCGTACTTTATTGATTATTGATGGCAAAAACTGGACATTCGACATTTTGTTCAGCGCAGATTACATGGCCTGAGCTCTTCGATGAGATGACGATTGAACCTAAAAATAGTATCCAGCTGTCATCGACCAGACGACTATCTCAGATAAGGCCAGCACTTCTTGACAGACAACGTCAAACGAGAAGCCAAGCTGTCGCTAGGATAGCCGACCGCACTGCCTCACAGCAGACTATCTAGTAATTAGTGATTGTTGCTAAATATCATCTCCAGCTGTTTTCGAGATATTCTGCTCTAGTGTATTGGGGTCAGGAGTTTGATTTTCGGGGTCACGCGACGCCATCGGTCACGTGACCATTTGATTCCCATAGGACATTTCCTATTGGTGGTCCTTTGAAAACAAGCCGAGTATTATCTAACGGTTTCCGAGATATTCAATAGCGAATGTGGCGCAATGGTTGACATGACGTTAAACGACCTCTAAACAAAGGTCAAGGTCATTCATTTTGGTACCATTCGATTTCTCATATACGACTTCCTATAGGCTGTCAATAGTAACTTTTGCTCTAGGACGCCGTTTAGCCACAATACATAACGTCACAGACGACAGACAGACGCAACACTGTAGCATTAAGCGCGACCGCTAGCACGGTCGGCTAAAAAATCTTCAATGAAATTGAATACAATTTAGAATATAATACGAAACTACGGTAGAAATACATCGTGTAATAATGATGGAACTGTCTGTATTCTCTAGACACCCATTGACTATGGCCGCGCTCATCACGCCAGACACAGAGACGGATAATTTTGAGATGAAATCGCAGTCGGAGATGTCTTTTGATCCTGGTTCGCTATTGCCACGAATAATCCATCACTAAATCATCGTCTGGATGATGTGATATGATATTCAGCCGAGCGAACGACCAGCCATGCATGGTGTTCTCGAAGATCGCGCGTGTGCACTGAAATAGTCGTCTTGGAGCTTTGGACCGACTCCGCGGAGGCACTGCCTTCATCTATAGATGATCCGTAGGGTAGGGATGTACGATCTCAATATGATGCATTATTGATGATTTGTGTAGGCTATTGTCACAGCAGAACTACTGTAAAGAGTGGCGCAAGGTGAACGACACCGCTTTACATTTCTTTACATTTTGAGCGGTATTGAATAGCGTTATTTCTAACAACAAACAAGGAAATAAACCAGCCGTTTGCACAAAAGTAGAGTGCTGATAAATACTACCAAATAGCAACGCCAGACGAATTTTTGTTTCACTTAACGACAACCAATTGGACCAAGGATCAAGACCATTGACCAGGGACAATATCGCTGTATAAATATGCAGACAAATATATTGCCACCAGAGAAGGTGGTTGATTAACCAGTTGCGGTGATTGGCAACTCATGGTCGGCATTCGTTACTTGGAATACCGCGGTGTTCTGCCGTTGCCGGTATTTCGCGCATCACTACGAGGATGCCACAAACGAGGCAACAGCTCCTTCTAGTGCTTCTGCGGCGATGGGAATTACCGGGCGTCGTTGACCGGGTGGATTTTGTGACATGAATAGGGACTGACAAGTGTGAGAGGGAACAGTGACCGTACGGACGTCACGGTTCAAAGTAAGTAAGTAAGTAAGTAAGTGAACGCATTAACCCTTTGATGCCGACTGCTGCCATATGAGTACAGGCTGTAAAGCATCCTGTGTCAGACCGGATTAAGCCGTCATTTGTAATTTTTGGCATCCGGGCACTCTGATGCTCAGCCCTGAGCGCCAGAGTGCCCAGATGTCGTAAATTACAAATGACGTCTTAATCCGGTCTGGCACAGGATGCTTTATAGCTATACCAATGATATATGACAACAGTGGGCGTCAAAGGGTTATTAACATAACATCTGCTGAACATTTCACTGCCAAGCACTGTTCAGGAAACGACTGAAAATGTTCCTGTTCTAGGATAACTGTTATCGTGCAACGGCTGACTTGGCGCAGTTGCTGCGTGGCGAAGTTTGCGCCCTATAAATGTCATTAATAATAATAACAATCCGCTTGAAAAAAGCTTCGTAAACGGGATCGAGGTTGTTCGATCTATACCGTTGTACCGGTATCTTCATATTTCAACGATCGACACAGATCCCAACATCAGCAGTCGGCATCTCGGCATCGCCGTGCGGTGCACAGCCGAGAGGACTGGTGCCCTCGTCCCGTGGTGACGTCGCGCCGACCGACCGAACTGCCGAACGCCGTCGGAATCCGGAATTGTCTGCCGCCGACCATCGCATCGCATCGGCGTCTCGCATCTCGACGGCAGAAGTCAACATTACTCAGCAATAGGTAGCGCGAACACTTCGGATACAAGTGACTGTGCCGATCAGCTTTTTACTGGCGTTGTCGCTATCGGAATTAGCGACAACAGAATACTAGCAGCAGTAGGCCTAGTAGTAGTATGACACTAGTCGAAGTTCGTGCACAAATCACGTCCAGGCAAGCACACGTTGGAGTTATTAATAGTACAAGCGACGACTCTCAGTTCTAGACATTCTCTCTTGTAAAATCGTTCAGACGCTTTCGAACACGTGCGATCTCCTAGCCCTTTGACGCCCACTGTTGCCATAATGGGTGCAGCTATAAAGCATCATGTGCCGTCATTTGTAATTTTTGACATCCGAGCAGTCTGACGCTCAGCCCTGAGCGGGTGCGTCGAAAATGCAGGACAGGAACATGATGTAGGACATGAAAATGCAACACACTTGCAGTTCACACGTTGCTGTTATAAACAATAGGCACTAAAGCAGTCAAACTCTTGCTGTGCACGACGTAGTTGATTTCACTTCTCTATATATAGGGCATGACTTGACCAGCCGGTTAGTGTGTACATGCAAACATGGCGATGTCCAGTGGATGTCCCATAATTATGTCGTGTGGACATCCACATGGTCATGCGGATGTACAACTGAAAGCAGTAACAAGTGTTTGCTGTACTGTTTGTCTGTGCTGACTAATTCTCGGACTTTCGTGAAATCACAAATCACGGCACAGGATGCTTTATAGCTGTAACCATATGGCAACAGTGGGCGTCAAATGGATAACTCGTCTCTATTGCGCCGTCTTCGATCATCGCGCTTGTCATCGACGTATGGCTTGATATCGGCTGTCAAGGGAAGGTGATCACACATGCGTCTTGATGTCGTCATTATCCGCATGGAATGAGAACACGATGTTCCACAGACATCTGAGTATTTCCGCCTGGCTACTGGTGATATCCTTACAAACTACCTCTCAGACTTCAAGAAAAGGTAAGTCCTGAAATTTCGTGCCTGTTTCAGTATCGTTTAACTCAAATTAACTGAACGGTTTTTCGCCATTAGCTACTACTACTTAATTTTAATGTAACGTGAATACAGCGGTATTCGAGTTTGCGTACATTAAATTTTCACGTGCTGATCCTGTATACGGGAATTACTGGGCACTGGCGTTTGTTTGTTTTAGTTTCTTCTTTTTATATACAAGGTAAACCAAAAAGTAAGCCGCAAACTTTTGTCCATGGTGAAGATATGGACAAAAACTGGCGGCTTACTTTTTGGCCCACCCTGTATGTTTTTTTTTGTTTTTGGTAACGCGTGCTAGATTAAGCTGGCCATATACTCAATTTCAGTCGACATTGAACTCTGTCATCGTATTGTATCGTAGGGCCTACATTTCATAGTATACAGAGTACGCAAAAGTGATTGACAAACTGACAGGAGGACTTGATTTTTCGTTTGTGTCTTGTAATTAGTCTTCTATAGTCTTAACATATATGTAACTAATTCTTGTCTTGCGGAATGATGCGACTTTTTGTGCAACGAAATCTTCCAGCACAAGTCAAGCGAATTATTTCAGAGCAAAATCAACAAAATATTAGAAATCAATGCATGAATGTCGGCGATAATCTTTCAGACTTTCAGAAGCCAAAAGAAGAGGACGGAGAACACGCTGCTGTCGAAGATTTCCATCACGTGTTGACGCGAAAAAAAGTAAAAACTTCTGAAGTCCCAATTCATTACACATTTTCCACAGAATGTGCCTGTGAAAAAAAAGTGTGATAGTTGGTCAATATTTGGCGACGATGGACAAAGTTTGTGGCTTTACTTTTTGTGGCAACTATGAATGTATCGTTTATAAACGACGGCTTGTCAGCAATGCTTCGTGGCCACGTTGATAGAGTGACTGAATGGCACGAACTAGTTTTGGGAGTCGAATCACATGCGACCAGTTTGATTTTTTCTATCATTTTTCATACTTTTTGTTCAGTCGGTATATGGTATATTGGTTTCTATGCAGTTTCTTTTCTTTTCTTGCTTATTCGGTGTAAGATTGGTGGTACGACATCGGCGCGATGCTGTCTGTAGATGTTTGTCATCTTGCGCAGTCTACTTGTCTGTTGTCTCTGTATTGTCCTTCGTTTACAGTGTCTGACAGTCTGCGGATCGATGATACTGTTTCGGTCCAATATATAGAAGACAAATGTCATGCGCTAACTTTTTTTAGCTCGACGCTTTCCGACGCGTCTAGAGTCGCGCTGTACGTTATGTTTTTATTTTGGCCGTTATGGGCTGTCCGTGTGTCAGCGATTGTAGCGACCATGTGATGCGAGTTGCCGTATATACTCTAAAAATGTCTGCATTCTGTCAGCAACTATGCCATACCTTTACAAATTGCAACTGTCACCCGGGGAAAGGAATAATTCAATTTAATAAAAACTCAAATTTTGCTCTTTTTGTGAGTTACAATGTCTGCGATACGTAATATTTCTCTCTAAAGCAGACTAGCATGAAACTAAAAGTTCCCCTAGCAGGATCCTGGGCGATCTCTCCGTTTACCTTTCCACGCTGCAACTTCGATGCTGAATATCTCGAGAATTAAGCGATTTAGGGGTTCGTGGTGTTTAATAGGAACCCTTTAGTTAAGTGGCTACGGCACAGAGATTGGTGATTATTTCAGTATTTAATATGCGCTATTGCCGTGCGTCAGCACGCGACATAGTGCTCAGTCTCTATCCTTGACCCATATGTTTGGGTTATGGGACCACAGCGCTTAGTGGCTTTTTGTAATTAGCGCTTTAGAAATGTTCTTACTTGCTTACTTACCTGTGTGCGTATTTAGGTTTCGGCGGCTCGGATGAGTTGCGACTCGTGGACGACCTGTTCACGAGACAGGCTTACAACCCGCTGATTCGCCCAGTTCGCAATCTCACTGACACAATCGACGTGAAGTTCGGGATGGCAATGATACAGCTCATCAACGTAGTACGTCAACAAGTGTACTTCTCATATACACATTCCTGGGCTGATCCACGAATTTGGAAAGGGGGAGGGGCACACTCCTTTTCTTCCCCTTTCCGTGACGCGAAGCGGCCCCTTAAATCCAGCTAAGGGGTCTGGGGAGCGCTCTAAGCTGCTCTAGCAGGATCCGGGGCAATCTCTCCCTTTCCCTTTCCATACCGCAAATTTAACTGATGCTGAATATCTCGGAAACTAAGCGATTTAGGGGTTCGTGTCCAATAGGTAACCTATAGTAAAATGCATATGGCGCGTCGATTGCCGTTGTCATCGATAACGTCATGTGACTATGACGTCATACTCGTGACGTCACAATGTTCAAAGTCATCGCACTCCGAAACCACGAACCGGATCAGTATCCGTGTGGACCCTTTTAGCATGGCGTATAACATTGTGTTAAATATCAGCTCATTCGACTCAGAACTCTGGGAGAAGAAGCATTTGGCGTAGGCCCCTAACCCTACCTCCCCCAACTGAAATTTGCCAATAAATACCGTCGCAGTACGATGGCGACGAGTTGGCAGGATTTCCGCGGGGGTGGGGGCAGTATCGCGTCCGTCAGCCCCTATTTTGGTCAGTGTGGGAGGGGGCGCCTGGTCCGCCCATGCCTGGACCCGCCAGTGACTGTGATGACGTTCAAATGAAAGCAATGATTCAGCAACTGCTGCTGTGCGAGTGAATTGGTCGCAATGCCACTTCAAACGATGTGGCCACGAGCTAGCTATACGCTTCATTAACTTGTCCACATTGACTGCTCGTCATGACACGCTATCCTAGTACTCAGTCTGCATGATGTGTGGATTGCTTGGCTGTGTAATGTTCAATTTCCGTCAATATATAACTTCATGAAAACTTATTGTAAATCTAACTGTTATATTTCAAAGATTGAAGGTCATGCGGAACAACAAACGTAGAAAATATGTTTGTGGAAACAGCGAACACTGCGCGATTATGCAGTGAAATTCTTAGAACTAATTCTCAGCCGATCACGAAAAAGTAAGGTATGTGAATGTTTTGTTTGATTGTTACAGAACGAGAAGAATCAAGTCATGAAATCCAACGTTTGGTTAAGAATGGTAAGTGGCATTAAAACAGTACAGAACAAACACGAGTAAATATATGATTTTCATTGTCAAAGACTTGATAGAAGATAAATAGAATCGTTAAGCATAAAGGACAGGCTGTATATAAAGCTTAACGCCACAACGGTATGTCAACTTGTCTCTGTACTGTAATGTATACGGCATAATCATTAAACATTCATTCTGTACGACAGCACTATAAATACGCCAGTTTTCTCAAATTAAATATGAAATATTGAAGGTTCCTTTAGAGCAAACAATAAAGACAGATTATTACCGGCCCTCACCAGAGGGCTCCATTGAGTGTTGCAACGCGTCCGTCCGTCCGTCCCCGATTTTCTCGAAATACGAAACCCATAGAAACTTCTAATTCTGTGGAAACATAGCGCTGGACAAGAGTAACTAAGTGAGCAAATTTGAGGTCTGTATTTATAGGTCACTGGGAATGAAAATGTAAAAAAAAGTTTAAAATAGTTTTTTTTGCGCATATCTAGTTCAAATGTGGATCGATTCCGTATATGAAACCAAGACGAAAATGATCACCGGTCCATTCTACATGTCTTATAGTCGACCATATTTCACCAGCAGAAATGTTATTTTATTGTGATAATCTGTAATAAGCCATTATCCAGGAGGGCTGCATTGGTACTGGGGCCCTGTTAGGTATGAATTTTGGATTCTTATTTTTAGATCCGCAATCAACCTGTGTCCATCCATCGCATATGTATAAGGACTGTCCGCAAATCTCCAGAAATGCTGTACACAGAGATGTGTCCGTCCGCAAGCGAATCCGTCCACCGCAGCTGTCGAAAGTGATACTGACGGCGGCGGCGTTATAATCGCGTCGGATGCGCCCAATGATATCAGTCAGGCAGTCAGGCGCTCGACCCTGTACTGGACGGTGCGGAGTCCTGACGGGGTTGCAATCACACGGATGCAGCTGGTCGGGGTCGGCGTACAGATCAGCGACGGCTGGACGGACTGACTGACTGACTTCGCGTTAAATATCGTCGTCAGTCGTGTTTGTTGCGCATCGCCGCCGCCAAATTAGACCGACACGGAGCTATAGCATTCCGTGATGTTGACGTAAATCTTCAAACGCGGACCGCGAGCATCCAGGCTCCAGCGTGAGCGTGGTTCACACTATATGTAGGCCTATGACAATCGAGAAAGCGTCTGAAGCCAGGGCCGTAGCATGAAGGAAACAATGGAGAAATAGCCCCCTTTGGGCCCGCCCGCGGGAACTGTAGATTGTAGAATAACCCATGGGCGTCGACCTATACACAAAAAGTGGAGAGGACCATGGACAAGATATAAACAGAATGCCAATTTCATGGGGAATTCGTTACAAAAAACCCCGTCAAGCAAATACTGTGGTCAGTCAGTCAGTATTTAAATACATAAATGCAGTATTTAAATATATAAATAAAATAGATCAAACATGGAAGACATGTTGGTCACTATGACCAACGCCCATGGAATTAACCCTAAATCGCTTAGCATCAAAGTTGCGGATAGACAGACACACAGACACGTCGACTGACAATAAGGGTCGCTTAAAGCTTAGCAGCACGCGAGCCAATAAGCACACGGAATTCAGTAATATCAGAGGCATGAACTGTATAGTAACAGGTCATCAGTATCAATAAGCTGATGTTTTCTGGTAATCTGATTTTCCGAATAAATTCGCTGTAGATATAAAAGTAGGATAAAAGTAATGTTATTAAATCTATGACGTTGAAGCTCCATAGTCTAAATCAATATCGCGTAGACAAAGATCTCTATAGTTCAAACTCACAAACTTTCTAATGGTAACATTTTCAATAAAACTTTATAAAACAGATATATTGGAGTGGAGGAACTAGGAATATTTCTGATTTGATCTCCGACAGCTGAGTGGCGGATATTGAAAAGTTGATCTGCTTATGGCTCACGGTGCGTGCTTCAGTTCGAATATTATTGAGTTCTCACGCAACGTCGTAAATGCTCGTCCGTCGGTGTGTGAACGTCGATAAAAATATACGTCGTCGACAGCAGCGTTATCCTCTATATACTCTTTTTTTCCTCACGTGCTTTCTTTGATTTTTCGTTATCAGTGCGATTCATTAGTAGCTGTTGTAGAAACAGTGCCGTCTGCCGTCTGTCGTCTGTCATCTTTTTTGTGTATGCCTATAATATTCATGCACTGTGGCTAAATGGCGCAACGTTTTCGCAGTTATTATACTATTTAACGGTTTATGGACACCGGCATGTTGTGTAAAAATGAGGAAGAAATCTCTTCTAGGTGATCGGTGCAAGTTGAATGCAAGGGATGACTATTTTTTGTCGTAAAACTTGCTTTGTCAGCAACATTGTGGATTTCTTTTCCAGCGAAATCCATTTGTATGGATTGTTCTGGCTTCTAGTATTTCTACAAGTTATAGGGGCCTACAGCGTGCAAGTCTAGTAGAAAAACCTGACGCGTTGTATCCTAACTTTAAACCTACTTTCCTATCTATCTATGTCTTAATTACTCTATTATAACTTTGTACACAATGTTTGCTGCGTTATATCGTACTTTTTTATATGTATGCCAAATTGCGGTGGGTCATTGACTTAGGGCGGATTGCAAGAAACGCCATTCAATGGTTGAGTCTAGTTAACTAGCTAGTTTAAGTACACTCAGCGTGAAAATTGTTACAAGAACACAAAACCCACTCTCAATTCAAGATAAGTTCACTCAAAATGTTGTGCGGTGAAATCAACCACTCAGATCTCCACTTAGTTGAGTGGTACTCGACTGAGTGCAGAATTTGAGTGGCGTTCTTGCAATCCGCCCGTAAAAAAGATTCTGGGCCCGCATTCTCGAAACTTCTTAGGAAAATTACATGAAAATATTTAGCAAAGCACTAATCTTGAATTTAGAAATTACATGTATAATGCAATAATAATTGTAATTAACACTTTTATTTTTGATTTTTGTTGGATGTTATTACGCGACTTTGTTGTTAAATCGCCAATTATTAGTAAGCAGAGCGAAATTATGTGTGGTTAGTGTTTTCCAAATATTGTCGAAGACTGTCCTAAGATAAGAAATATTTCTTAACATTTTCATAATAAGTTTAGAGAATGATGACTGTGATCTGATGCATGTGACCGAAGTTTTGAGCAGTGACCGAACAACGTAGATTCAAACTTTTAAGAAATTGGTCGATTCGATCTTTCTTCGTCGTCACGATTCAATTGCGCCGGCAACTCCTTTGCGCACGACGACTGAATCGTCGAACGAGAAATCACCGAGAATTGACTCTAGAGTGTCGCGTAGTTGGTCGATCGTGGCAAACACAACAACGACGTGTTAGTTAACCGTCTCCATCGACGTCACAGCACGATCTTTAACCGTCGTCTGTAGCGCAACTAAATAGCCAACCAGACTCATTGGCGTACGTTTGGGGCTCGTTCTCAGAAATCTTTACCAAACATCAGTCAAATACTTAGTTATCACTCCTGGCTTCCCACTTTACTCTCCCCAGAAAATTATTTTAGCCTTCAACTATATACAGTAGTCTGGTGAGCGCGGTGGTACTGGCAGCGCGTCGGACCAACAATCGGAAGGTTGTGGGTTCGAGGCCTACTAAAGTAGTGTGTATCACAGTGTTGACAGGTAACCGCCTGGGGTAAACTGTCCGCTGTGGCCGGCCGCCACTCCTTCTTCCGAGCTGTAGGAAGTTGGAGTTTA
>Ga0056114_1000563_pt1 | contig 13565 bp, 8 predicted proteins | sample WorMetHERISLAND1_FD_77005 | JGI IMG/M metagenome (GOLD analysis project Ga0056114, IMG submission 77005) | Marine gutless worms symbiont microbial communities from Max Planck institute for Marine Microbiology, Germany - Olavius loisae HERON... ...
AATCATCTTTCCCTGATTTTGATCCTCTCCTCTCCATTGTTATAGTAGGCTGATAACTGAAACAACGCAGCGAGCGATAGACAGACTAATTTTTTTAGGGCCACGGAAAAATCTTCGTCCCACAAGTGTGCATATACTGTATATATTGGTGTACTTACTTACGTTACGAGCGTCCATTTGTCAAACAAGAACGTGACAGACAGAGGGACAGACGGGTGGTCTAATGCGGCCACCTATCGGATGGCTGCAGAATAATTCTATATCGGATTCGGAATACCGATTTCACTAGTACGGCATACTCTAATAATAAAGTTCGCGACGTTGATATTCTTTGCCGTTTTGTTTGTAAATACTAAATAATTGTTAAAATTTAAAGTCTTGTCGTTGTTGTGATTCAAAGCCGTCATTTGCTTATTTCTGCAACGATGAGCGCGCCACTTGCCTGCGTTTTGCTACCAGCTGCCGGTCTCGGTTCTCGTATGGGATTTAACACTCCGAAACAGTTCTGTGAAGTCTTCGACCGGCCACTTATTAGTTACACTATACATTCATTCGAACGGTAAGCACCACGGATATATATATTCTTCTGGATACCGTTCTGGACAACCCCAAAGGAGAAAAGCTGTAAACACCGATAGCTGCCAGCTAATATGGCGGACTAAGTGTCAGACGAGACTAATTTTTATGCAACAGCAAAGGATTGAAGGATGATTTGGACGACCACTCACAAGCAGCAGGCCGTGTCTGTTCAGGCACCCCATGATTCAGCCAATCACGGCATCACGCTACGCCTGTTGGCCATATTAAGTTGGCAGCTATCAGTGACCACATCCGGCAGTTAGTGCCGACCTGTAGACAGCACACTGAACACTGTGCAGCGATGACTGGTAATTTAATTTCAGCTAGACTTGAAAGCTTGACGTACTTAATCAGTGTGCTAGACCACAGCATGTAGCAAAATTGGACCACACTATCATATGAACAGGTTGATGCAGATAGACCCGGATTTAATGTACAGTAGATTTAACTGGTAATTTTTGCTGTGATATTTAGTTTAACTTTTTAGTTCTCATGTGGTATTGGGTCTGGTAAGGGGCATGTATAAAATTACTAAAATATTAAAAGCAAATAAAGTAAAAAATGAACTTTTTTGTTATCATGCAGAGTATTGCATCGATCATTGACCCTCTCCCAGTTTTTTTACATTTTTTTTATTTTAGTTACAGTACAAGATGTAATTTGCCCATCTTAGAGATATGAATGAATGAATGAATGAATGAATGCATTTATTTCAGGCTTAAGCCCATAGAACATAAAAACACAAAACACACAAACACATACAAAGAGAGACAGACAGTAAACCGAAGAAAAACGTTAAACAGAATATAAGTGACGTATATGTCCAATAAAACCATTCTGTGTAACCTGACATTGGTAAGACAAGCTAACACGACTATTAAAAATCAATGTATTAAAGCTGGGCAGACCAAGTTCAATCAACATGGAAGTCACACTGTGATACTTCGAGTAGCCAAAGAAGAGTTTCATACATTTAACATAACATGAGCGAAGCCTAGAAACAGCATCATGAATATCTTGAATAAAGCTATAAAAGCTTACTGTAAACAAGCCATGGGGTAGTACCAGAAGTTATCATTTGTGAGTACTGACTTGCATAGCCTTGTTGTCCCAAACATTAAGAATCACTGTTCTTACGTGACTGTTATTTGATGACAATTTTCATTTGATTGTGCAAACAACTGTTCTGTGTAGGATACCGATGATAAAGAGCATAATAGTGAGTGTATCTGTTGATCGTATGGAATACATGTGTGATGTGGTGAGTCGGTTTAAACACTGCTCTGTGTCAGTGGTTGAAGGAGCAGAAACTCGGCACAGGTCTATTTATAATGCTGTGAAAGCCATACCCCACGGTGTGACATTTTTCTGCGTGATATTTTTAGTTTATAAATCTTTTGTATATATAACAACATATAGTACAGTAAGATTCTTAATTAACTTAAATATATATTTAAAAAATCACATATGTCATCATAATGTGAATTTATTGTATTTATGTTTTGCTGTTAAAAAGAAATGGCGTAGTTTATTATTTCTTGTTTTATTGGAAACCTAGTTACACTGTTGAATGCTGTAACTATTCACAAGGCTTATAAGTCTGTTGCAGCTAGCTGTACATTTTTTATGAGTAAGAACAATGAACAATGATGGTGATTCTATGTCCTGCAACAAGGGATTTGGTGTGTAGTGTGTCCAGGTGTGGACATTGTGATTATTCATGATGCTGTTCGTCCAGCTGTGGATGAAGATACTGTTCTTGCTGTTACTAATGCAGCTTTAGAGCATGGAGTAGGTGAAACTTATTATATGCTGCTTTGTCTGTTTTTGGATGTCCAACAGGCTTAGTGTTGGACAACCAGAGTTTCTTATATATTTTGCTCCTTAATCTGTTAATAGTGTTAATGTGTTAGTGGGCAGTTGTAAGTGCAGCATTGCTGCCTTGCTGTCCAGCTCATTGACTGTGCATGCTGCTTTATGGTGCTTAATGACTGTTGAGAGCAAATAAATCAGATTCACACACATTCACATTCACATATGAAGTCAATGGGACACAATCTCTACTCTTGTTGTTTTAGCTTTCGTTGATTTTTGATATATACTTTGTTGCAATATACTATGTTGCATGCGGACAACTTTTTATCACCATCCCCTGTTTCCACCTAATCCAACCCCATCATCGTGGTAATTTTTCTGCAGCTCAGTAGATGTAGTTTAATAAGGAGGCACTTCAAGCTGGTCTCATTGCCACTGTATATGATCATGTTAAAGGGGTGTGGAAATATTATGTCTTATGCAGTAAAGTAGTAGAATGACTGATTGCTTTGCAAGACCATAAAGAAGTTAGGAGTTTTTACTAATAAAATTCTTCCTCCCCATTCCCACAGTGTTATCGTGCTCCCCAGTCCCCATAGTACTACTGTGAAGTCTGTCTCCATACCTACTGCAGTTTTCCGTGGTAATACCAAATTTTGTCCCCATCCCCAATCCCCATGCTACAGTCTAATATCTACATGTACATGTAGAATGACATTATGATAGCCTGATATAGTGTACATCTCATTTTGATTTAAGATTTTGGTGTGCTTATTTGTCAGGCAGCTGGTGCAGTAAGACCTCTTGTTTCAACTATCATTTCCACTGACATGGATGGGTTTCTGCATCATACACTTGATCGTTCAAAGTATCGAGCCAGTGAAATGCCTCAGGCATTCAAATATGATGTCATAAAACTGGCTTATGACAAGGTTCTCTGCAATGGTAGTTGTTTTCGCAGAATGTTGTAATAACACGGAACACTCTGTTAATTATTAGTGCTCATCTTAAGAACATTGACAGCATACTGTAAAATATATTATGTTACTGTCTTATGGACTTTGATGGCAATACTTTGTGGTTTTGTGACAGTGTTACTCATAAAAATTCCAAGAAATAGTTGACAGTTGTACACTGATATTGTGTTTGTTACATTAGAGCACAGACTACGATCTCGAGCATGGAACTGAGTGTCTGCATTTGGCCCAACAGTACGGAGGTGCTAAAGTTCGGCTGGTAGATGGTCCAGACAGTTTGTGGAAAGTATGTTATGCATTGCTGTGAACAGTTAAAATTTTTGTGTATGAGCATGTACCTTTAAAGTGTGTGATCACATTAGTGATGGACTGCTGTTCTACTGTCATATTGTCTGTAATGATGTTATGTAATGTCACAGGCATAAATATTCTTTTGCATTGTGTCTTTTTAGGTTACCCATCGGAAAGATATTCTTGCCTTCAAGGGTCTGTTAAAGGGTGAGTTAATCTGTTGTGAAATTATGTGTGTTCAAACACCTTGTCTTTTAAAGGTACATTTGTTCATACTGCAATTATGGCGTTTTTTGCTAGGTTCTTTTTCATTGATTTTATGCCTGTGTGTCAACAGCTTCCATCAGCCGAATTGATGTTGTGTCAAATTCTTGCAAACAATACAAAGCACTTCTGGATGGCATTTGTGAATCCCTGCAGGCTCAAGTTTGCCAGGTAGTTAAATGTATATTCTATAAACTTTGCTGCTTATGTAGATTATGCTGGCCATGTTGCAAGCAGTGTTTGTTGTGTGCTGCTGACATTTACTGTTTGACGTCCTGCATTGTGAAATTGTCTAATCTTTCACTTCATGCACTGATTCTGTTACCCATAAGAGGATGTATATAAAAAGTACATTGTGCATTGGTACATGGTTGTCAGTTGATTCCTAATCTATTTGCTAAGAACTCTAAACATTGGTTATGTCTTCTGCATGTTACTAGACTGTTAGCATTGTTTATTTGTAGGAAGTCTCAATGGCTTGTTACTCTTACGCGGAATATGCTGCAGTTCGAAGTGAGCAATGCTGTGCTGCCATGTTGGACACTTCAGCTGTCATGTTTTTGTATGACAACATTGACACATGCTGCCAATTTCCTGAAAATCATTACAGAAACATGAAATGCCCCTATTCTGTCGTTATAGTCGCCGTCGTAGTCAAATCGACATCCGTCAGTCTTTGTGACTTCAGGGAAGCTGTTCTGCAGTTAGCAGATGGGCTGCCAGATGACGTCATTGCCAATGGTGTTGTCATCAATGTAAGTGTGTTAATGTGTTAGCTGGTTGGGATTCTAATTGAGCTGGTATACTGTTGTTGTTAGTGAACGTCACCTTTGCTTACTCAATCTCAGACTCAGTCTTCAGTATTTTTACATCTGTCATTTACATTTGTATATGCTACAATAATCCATTACTTTCAGTTTTATGATAATCTTGCTGGAGAAGACGTGTTCAAAGGATGGTTTTCCACGTATTCATTGTGATGTTCATTTTCAGGAAGAAGCAGACGGAATGATTAAGAAGGCATCGAAGATTGTGGCTAGTGTGGTCGCTGGTCGCAACAGTGCATTCTCAGGACAGATTTTTTGCTGCTTATCTTAATATTTAATGTTTTTCTATGATTTAAAGACTAGTATACGTGTATAATAAAATGTAGTGGCCAACTGTAACTGGAATATTGCAAAACCCAACTGGAGGAGGGGTTTGGGGAGGGGCTCTACTCCTCCCCAGAAAATTTTGGGTGGGAATTTTTCACTTGAAATGGCGCGTTTTGGTATAAATTCTTTATATTTTAACAGAAATGTTAGAGCAACGCAATGGCTCTCCTGATAGTCAAATATGTATAGTACGTCTATGACTTTTTTATTTGAAACAGTAAAAGCCTTAACGGCGTTTGCTTACGCAATATCTATAGTCAGTCTATTCAAGACGTGCGTAGCTATAGGCTATAGTTACTGTTACTACGTCAGTTACTGTATATTGCTGGCGGTAGACGGGGGTTCGATCGAAGCAGTCAAACTGCCCCTCGCTACGGGCCTGCATTAGACAAATCCCTCTAGTTTTTGCGGGATGTTTCATCCAGAAATTCTAACGGGTTCCCCTGAGTGGAGACGTCAAACTACGATGGGTGGGGAAAACGACCTACCCGGGGTATGTTCTAACTTCATGCGTCAATATCGCGAAAACGGTACGAGATACGACCAAAGTTACTAATTCCAAGAAAATTCGAACTTATAGCAGTTCAAGGTCATCCAAGGTCATCTACGTTTGTGCCTATTGAAAGTGCATATGCAATCAAAGTGCAGGCCCTCCATCAGCCATGGGGACTGAGGGGCACTGTGAGCTCCCCCAGAGGAAAATCTGTATTTTGGAGCATTTTGTGACCTCAGAAATTGCGCCACAATGCCATATTTAGTGCTAGACTAGTTTGTAAATGCAATTGTGTTGTTTGTGATTTTTCGAGAGTCATTTAGTGTTTATTTTACTGCATTATGTTGGCTGCTGTTAGCTGTTAGTCCACTGTGCATAGTGATTATCCTTAGGAAATGGTGCTAGACGTTCAATTTCTATGTGTAGCTTTTTATTGTTTAGCTGTAACCGTGTTGTGCTTGGTAGTTTGTTTTGTACGTTTTCCTGCTGCTTATCAGCGGTAGTAGGCCTACTGAACTGACTGGATTTAAGATTGCATCATTTGCAGCTCTGGGCTTCACAGGGCAAAAGATGACTTCTAGCGTTTTGTGTGGCCGTGGATGGCCGCCTTGGCCCCACAAATCTGCCCATGTCAATGAACTGATTCTTTGCTAGGGCACGCACTGCAGTCGTGCGCTTAACTTTGCGTCAGTTAGGCATTCTTGTTTAATTTTTTGTAGATTTTTACGATTTTAACGTTTTTAATTTTTTCTCAACTTTTTTACATCTGTGGTTGTTTCCGCGAGTATTTGTATTTTAATTGCATAAGCATGTTTAATTGGATTCTAAATACGCTTGATTTAACTTGACATCATCAAAGAACAACGTTTATGACAGAAGCTTGCACTGTTTGTCGTCCTGGGGCTCTCGGCTTTAATAATTTGCATAACTTTTGCTATCAATTGCAAACACTTCAAGAAAATTCGACGAGTGTTTTATTTCAGAATTTTTTGGGGAGAGTTCCCCCAAGAGTCGAAAATTCCCTCTCTAAAAACTATTCAGACCGGCTAAATAAAATGCGAAAATAGCCACTCCTGCAACAATTGCTTTTAGTTTCTGGGGGAAAAGTCCCCTGACCCATCGAGACGGATATAACAAGAAAGCCCAGCTGACGCTAACCCGCGCGACGCGAAAGCATGCCGATAATCGCTCCAATTCGACGTGAAAACAAGTTGCAGACAAGTTAACGACTTGTTTGAAGTAATGCAGCAGCCATCAGCGCCATCTGGCGAGTGATATTGACGCACTTAGCACTAAAATAGCTTGTTTTCCTGCCCCTCACTTGTTTGACGCCGCCTAGCGAAGGAACGCCTTACACTATCAATATAATCTATAGGCCTAGATCGTTGAAAAGTACATTTAGTGGGCTACAATTTTGTCGCAGACATTATTCATTTAACCATTGTTGCCTTCCAAAATCGCGAAATTACGCGAAATTCCGATAAAATTTGACCTTATAGCAGTTCAAGGTCATCGATCTTGGTGTCAATGGAAAGCCCATTCCTAGCAGTCATAAATTGTAACTTTAGCCGTATCTGCCACCGTTTTCGAGATATTCACGCTTAAAGATAGAAAACTGCAGAATTTACCCACCCCTCCCTTGTTTGCGCTCCGCTCCGGGTGACCCCTTTCGAATTTTTTAATGAAATTTGGCACCAGAGTCCAGAAAACTAGAATCATGGGGCTACCAGATGGTGGAGAAATCATGACGCTAGCCTAGCTTTCTTCGTGTTGACAATACCTACCGGCGCGTGACGGACAGACAGACGGACACTGCTGTCGCACTTTAGACCCGTGCTATAGCATAGCGTCGCGCGGGTAAAAACATTCTAGAAAAAAAATCAAAAACGTAAAAACGTTGAAAAAAATTAAATTTATTAAATTTGCTTTAATTCACGACTTAATGTACTGACTCCGCCCATACTGAAAGTGAAGACGTCACAGCAGCCGTGTCGCTATAGGAAGTACTGCCTAACGTAAAGTACGCAACGGGTACATAGCTGGCATTAGCTGCTCTGCATCCATCCACTTTCGTAATGAAATCTAGGCCTCTCAATTCGTTTCTGTGGTTTTTAAAAGTGCTTCTCGGACGTCTTGATGGAATTTTCAATGATTTTCTTAAAAATGACATATGTTGACAAATGAAAAACGTAAAAACGTTTAGCGAGAGCCGTTAAGACTGAGGCTATACTTTACAGCTGTAGAATGCTTGCAAAGTTGCGGTTCTACATTATAGGTCTATCTAAAATGTGACTGCGGTCACATCCACATGCATGTTATGATGTTTGGCAGGTGTTACGTCAATAAATTCATCCGATGAAACCCAGTCCTAAATCATAGATGTAAAAAACGTTTTTTATGTTTTTTATAAAAGTTTAAAAACATGTTTTTTTATTTTTTGTTTTTTGTGCTTTTTTAATGTCGGGTTTATGTTCTTGTTAAAACATAAACGTACAAAATTATGTGGCTTGTGGCCTTGTTAGAGTTAGACATACCCCATTTCCTGGACAGAGTCAGTGTTTTGTAGCAGTATTATTGACCTTATTTGATTCACATTGACGGTGCTTCTTACTTGAAAGGATATTGCAGTTTAATGTTTCCGTGTTTTTTAATGTTTTTTTATAAAATTGAAAAAAACATGTTTTTTATGTTTTTTATTTGCAAATTAATGTTTTTATCATCTATGCCGTAAATCGTCCCCGGCGCATGAACATAACTCGGTAACCATAACCATCACGTAATATACTTTGATTAAGCCTACTGAATTCACTCTTGTTGACAAATCCCAAATTTCTTGTCGTTGGCTACCGCAAAACGGCTCGACATATCGATCAGTAAATCCAACGACGCGTTTTCAGCCAAGGACGATGTTATAATGTTAGACCAACTTTAGGCATCAAAACTCGCCCAAAACTGAAAGACGCGAATAGGCATTTCAAGTCAAAATTTCTAAAATCACCATAATTATCTTCACAAAGAAAAACCAATTTTCATGAAATTTTGCAGAAAATGTTCATGTTGTCAATAGAAGTATAGGGGGCAGTAGTAATAGGGGTAAATAAAAATGACGGCGGACGGAAGGACGCGCCATTTTGAATTTTCGAGTCACTCATTTATCAAGCTGTCTCGAGATATCTCGACGAAGTTTGATATGGTGATTGATAGCGACATTCACAATATTGGAAAATAATGAAAACTGGAAAAGTAAAAACAAGATGGCGAACGTACGCCATATGAAATTTTCAAAAATGCCAATTATATACAAATGCAATTCAAAACGCATGTAGGTCTACTGTATGTACTGTAAAATCTTATCAATCGCGTGTGCACAAATTAAGCAGTCGAGTTCACCTATAATTATCCGTTATCAAGTAGGCCTACGTTAAGGGCATGTTTTTTTCAGACACAGTACGACAGCATTCAGTAGAGTCAATAGGCGTAATGGCACTGAAAGAACGGCGATAATAAAACAGCAAATATTTATGTTAAAAACTGTCGTTTTAACACAATTGTAACGATGACAACAATTAGTCGGCAAAACGCTTATCGTAGGCCTATTATAGCATGTAAAATTTCCGGTCACAAATATAGGCCTCTACTATGTCAGAAGATCATGACATGGTAATGATGACAGGAAATATTACATGCGAAAATACGATATTAAAGCGAATTTTTGCAGTTTTCTACGTTTAATTGGCGATATCGTTACATTAGACTATTTGTGATTTTGTGTTATCAAGAACAGCATATGTCTTATGCAATCAGCTGTCATTTAACTGTGTGGTGGACCTATCACTAACCTTATATGCGTGATCAGCAATGACAATACATACAAGAAAAATGTTTATGACACAATGAGTCTGTGTGCTTCAGCCTGGATTGCGATGTCGACTGGACATAGCCCAGACCACCCACGTTGGTGCCGAGTGCAGACTGTGGTTGAACGTGTTGACTGAACTACGAGGCCCTTTATGCGTCAGCAGAGTTAAAGCACTCACTGTTTTCGGTTATTTTACGGCCATACTTCTACCGAAAAATAAAATACACCGAAAATATGTGCATCTTAAAAACGCGTTTTTCGACGCCGAAAACGAAAAGAAAACGAAATTCGGTCAGCTTATAAGACAGACAGACAGACGAACGGAATTAGTAGGCCTAGGCCTATATCTGCACACGTGTCTGTGCGCTAAAATCCAGTTTAAACCGATTTGTAACTTTGTAATTGTAAGTCTACAGTTAAAAACTGACACAAATATGACCAAAAGACTTAAGTTACTTAACAACATAACCTAATCATCGCATAACGCCAACGTACCGCAGGAATGCTATTTCCATTTAATTGAATTTTGTGTATGCGATTTTTTTACTGTTATCCTTGCCATCGTAAACTGTTTGCCACTTAGGCCTACACTGTAAGAGAACTGCATCTGTAAAGGCCGTCGTGACAGACGGACGAACAGACATCTTACCTCAGCGCAACTTGCATGCGTACGCGTCGCGCGGTAAAAAAATCCGAACAGTTTTTGTCAAATATGCTATCATTAATTGTAAATAAAACTTAATTAAGGTAATCCGTTAAATAGACAGTACGACAGAACCTGACAAAACCTGTGGTCAACAACATCACGTTACAGACTTAATAAGGACAGCAGTGTTCCAAGCTGTCTTCAGTAGACAGTTCAAGAATCTACCGGAGTTTGACAAAAAATACATGAACTGCATCAATAACGTCGAACTAATGTCATGAGGTGTACTGCACAAACCGGTATGTAGGCAGGCAGACCTACTCTTGGTGAAATATTTCTTTCAGGTGTAACGCATATACGCATGCCATATTTAAACTGACCCAAAGCTAATTTTTATCGACATAGTAGTGCACAAAAACAAAATAGTTTATGCACAAACCAAAATAACTCAAAATAACTATGTAAAACAATCAAAAAAATCACATAGGCTATCCTAGTTCCAGCCTATACCGTAACTTAAATGAATGTTTTAAACAATCAATCTAAACTTGCTGCATAACTACTGGTCAACATTAGGTCGATCTATATTACAAAATTTACATACTTAACAAATTACTGATGTATAATCGATATAGACAATGAACTCACATTGACTGTGTACTACTATTACAAGAGCGGACTCTGTTAGCAGTTGGTGTTATTATCATCACTATCATTAGACATCAGATATTCAATGAATCGTCAGATCTACGAAAAGTATACAGTTCTCAACAAAATCGAAAAGGACTTTCTCAAGTTTTCCTCCTGTGCAGTCGCCATAAAGTCATCATGACTATAGTAGGCTATTAATAATTGAATTAAACCGACACAATGCCAACTGCTAACCTGACCCAGGTGAGGTGCTAACCGCTGTGGACATACCGACTGACACACACATTACAGTACCCATCACAAATGCTCACACCCAACCTGTCAGCGCCTGTGTAAAGGCTATAACCAGTAACATTAACGCTACTGACAGTGTGTACTTTGCATATTCGCCTACAGTGTATACAGGCTTTGTTTGTGTTGGTGGCATAAAAGATAACAACAATAAAAGACTAGATTTTCGTTGTGTCAGACCGATAATCTATAGAGTAGACAGATCAGTAATGTTAGTGTTAGACCAGTCAGAGAAGCCGCCGCAGTATTGGCGTACAACTAATCAGCGATGTAGTCAATACCTGATGGAATCCAAATCGAACTTCTGCACAGCACTACAGCTGAGCTGACTGCGGATGCTTTTCAAATCTTCCTCCTGTTGCCGCAGCCGCTCCTTCAGCTGCTGGATGCGTTCTCGATGTCCAGACGAGTCAGACACCGTCTCAGACTTCGTGGTCACAGAAGAGGTGCCGAGAGACGGCACAGTGGGAGTGGGAGACTCCTCCTGGCCAGATGGCGTCGGTACAGTGGCAGCGTCAGCGTCGCCTTCGGCCAGATTGTTCACAGGAACAAGGAAAGAAGCGCTCTTAGCCTTGATCAGCAGGTACTTCTTCTTGTTAGCGTCGGACGATGTTCCGCCGGGGGTGGTCCTTTTAGCGACGACGCTGGCCAGTCTGCCGTCCGGCTGACGGACCAGCAGCGGCGTGACGCCGTCGACCGTCGGTCCAGACAGCTGGCAGGGCAACGTCACGTCGGACCGCGACGCCACCATTGACGGCTGGATGAGTTCCGACGTGTCGACAAGCTCTCGTGACGTGGAGGACCGGCTGTCTGGATCGGTCGTCGACGTAGAAGCACATCGGCAGCGCTGTATCTGACTCTTTCGACAGCAGATGTGTCGCCACCAGTTGCGAACGTCGACGGAAGGTTTTGGCAGTCGGAGAACAGGCAATGACACGAAACAGTCAATGATGCCGTAACGTTCCGCGGCCGTCTTCGGGCGTCCGCCAGTCCGTCGAGCCCTGTAGATCGTCTCCGACAACAACGACGACGACTGTCTTTTAAGACTTTTATGTCTTTTGAACCACTTGTACGACTTCCGTTTGCGGCGCTTGATGCGACGTACGCTGTCACCAACCGGTGTATTGTCCTTGGGTGTGGTCCACGTATCAGTCGGGACATCATCCTGACTCCACTCGGCCAACACGACGAAGTCTTCTCTGTTCGACGTCGGCGGCGGCTCGGCATCCGACACAGCTGTCTCTGTGCTGACGCTGCTACACTGACGACCACAGTCGGCGTCCGACGACGCAGTCGGTGCAAACTCGTCCTTGATGTGAACTGTTCCCAGCTGTTTCACGTCATCTTCAATGTCAGCGTCGTCTGGAAATATCTCTATGACCTTCATCTGAGTTTCGTTGTCGACGACCACGATGCGGTCATCTCGTGGCGACTGCTGTTCTGTGGTGTCGCCGCACAGCTTATCGACTGACGGCGAATCGCGATGACACGGTTTTAACTCGTCGCAGTCGGTTTCCATCGGAACGATGTGTCGCACAGCGTACGGCGGATCGACGTCTGAGGTCGTCTGTCCAATGTCTGCACGATCGTCGTACCATCCGGCAGCTACCGCTTCACCCCAGCTCAAGGTCCGCGGACTGGAAACGACCGTCAACGTGGAGGGACTGCCTACAGCTGTGCAAGCCGTCAGGCTGGACTCGTGAGACGTGACGATAGGTTGAACGACGATCGGTTTTACAGTCGCATGTTTTCGGAGTATGATCGGGCGAGCTACGCCGCGATGAGCTGCAGTCGACGACCTCATCGGTCGAACGACTGACAAGTTGACAGTAGACTTGCCGCTGCTGACTGTTGCTGGCGGCGGAACGACATGCACGATGCGACGCTGACCTGACGGAGTGTCTACCGCCACGGCAGTCGGCGTTATCAACCTCGGCTGGACGACAGGAACCACCGTGCCACGACCTCCGAACAGCTGGTAACTGTGCCTCACGATCGGCTTTACTGTTACAATCATTCGTTTGTTGGAACCGGTTGTGCTCGAGGCTAATACCGTGGCGGGCTGTTGGCGTGGGAGATCGGGTGCAGCTGTCGATGACGAAGCTGCCGTCGCAAGCACCACGTTATTCTTACAGGTGACAGTTGCGACGCGTTTGTCAGACTTTGGCATGACGAGGACCGAGGAACCATCCGGTAGTTTGGCCGTGATGGGTCGGCCGTGAGAATTAGACTTGGGAAGCGGTACGAGGACACTCATCGTGACACCGTTGACCGTCATCGCTACCGGGTGATACGACAGCGACGACGATGACGCTGTACTAGTACTAGTAGTACTCGTCATAGCTCGCTTGTCACCTGAACACAACCCGCGATAACGCACTCACGACAGTATGTCACTGCACACTAGAGCTGGGAAAAATCGATTCGAATCGATTCGCTCGACCGAATCGATTCGGTCTGGCGAATCGAATGGGTAGTTTTCGATTCGGTTCCATTTGATTACACAATATACATCAGTAACATTACCATGTTTGGCAATTGGCAG
>Ga0056114_1000564_pt1 | contig 13564 bp, 9 predicted proteins | sample WorMetHERISLAND1_FD_77005 | JGI IMG/M metagenome (GOLD analysis project Ga0056114, IMG submission 77005) | Marine gutless worms symbiont microbial communities from Max Planck institute for Marine Microbiology, Germany - Olavius loisae HERON... ...
GTCCCTTAATATTATCTTTGGCCGTTTTTTTTTACAACAAAACACAACAGCATCACTTATGGAACTTTATTTCAATGACTATATGAAATTATGCAAATTGTGTACACGCGCGGCGGAGGTGGCAGTAAACAAAGACAGGTCGCCGATGGGGCCGATGTAGTATTTACAGACACCGGTGCGGCTGCACCTGGTACCATCATCCGGATCTTCAAACATTCACCATAAATCCAACACTCTCGTGCAGCCATAGGACTTGTAGACATTGTCTTTAAAGAAGTCCATCTGACGTTTTCTTCTGATATCTAAGCGGTTCTTGAAGCTGTTAACCGTAGCTGCGTCGATATCATCTTGTGACATACTTTGATATGCATTGAGTATGCAACATCTGAGCAAGACTTGACCTTTAAAAACACGCTGACAGTAGAACCCACATGCGCTTCAGGAGCTACATAAAGGCCGTGGTAGTTTGTGTGTTAGTATTCCTTCACCTTTTTTAGCTAAGAACACCAGAAATGGTCGTGCAGCACAGTGTCACGAAACACCGCACCACGCACACCACATTACTAGTAGACAAGAACGCCAGGTAACTGGATGTTTCACCTCTTCGTCAGTTCGCCCCATTGGACGTACTCAACGTTTCCTGTTTATTCAGTAGAAACCCAAGCACCATCATTTGGATGAATTTCATTGAGGTACGCACGGTGTGCGACCGCGCACGGTGTGGTGTTTCGTGATACCCCATGCAGCAATGTCTGTGTGCTGTTAAATGTATGTGGTACATGCATCGTTGGTGGAGTTGGAGTTGGTAGAGTATATGATGCATCATTACGTCAAATTTATATTCAGTCGTCACTAGCCAGTAATTAAATGTCTATCGCTGTAGTTGTGAAGGTAAAGTGCAACGTGTTGTTGCAGTAAGGTCATTTGGAACTGAGGACAGGCCAACTGATCACCCTGTACCACCACGAGACGAGGTCTTTGAATACATCATCTTCCGTGGTAGTGACATAAAGGATCTTCACGTCTGTGAGCCGCCAAAAGCTACATCTCTGCAGCAGACGGCCGTAACACAGGACCCTGCAATTGTCAAGGTACTTCAGTGTTCGTCACTTCGTCAACAGCATGGATACATTTCTAACATGGTTGGATGATTAGTATACCTTATACGAGTATAAGCGGAATTACTCGAGAAGTTTTTCAGCAGCTGGCTGAAAAGTACGACGTGTAACCGACAAACTGTGTATCGTAGCAGAACTGAAATAAACCAGAACCATAGTTCGTGTCATAAAATTGCATCCAAAATCAGGACCAAGTGTGATGTAGAGATCATGCCAAACTGACCGTACCAGTTAAGTTGGTAACAATCTGCAAATGAACTTATTGCACAGCGGTATCGCACCTCAGTTCTGTGATGCTTACAAGAAGTGAAGTGTATATTGTTACATCTAAGATAGTTGTTGTTGTTGTTTATCTGTGTGATGGATGGTTGTGACGTGATGTTGCTGTGTAGTCATCTCAACCAGTGCCGAGTGGTGCACAGTTCTCCAACTATCCGCCGCAGTTTCCTCAATACAGCCAAACACACACTTCCAATGCGCCAGCCTCTCAACACTATGGTATCACTGTCTCAGTCTTTCACTGTGTTCTTATGTTGCATTTTGTGAAATTTTTGCAATTGTTTGTTCTTGGAAATAATAATACTGGATTGCATTTTTGGCGCTGTTTGGCGCGCTGCTGTTGAAAGAAAGGCTGAATTACTGTGCAGTTGTCTGCTGTGGCAGGGTCACACGGCACATCATCACCGACGGGTCGAAGATCTCCGTCTACTGGTGTTGGCACCCAACAGCCGAAACCCGTCAGCAATGCTAGTGAGTATTGAGTGGATGAGTTAACCAACGTGGAATGCAACATTGTCACATTGCACAAGTCAGAAACGTGTCATTTAGCTTGTAAATAATCATCAGTTATGAAATATCAGTATCTGTGCTATACCAGTGTGGGAGAACATAAATTGTGACATCAATGGCAGTCTGATTTGCGATTAAGTAAGTAAGAGGTTTAGTTTTCTCTTGAATGCAGTGGTTTTGACTGTGTCACAAGCATAGCATAGTATACTAGTAAGTGTTGGGTTCATTTGACGGTGGTAGCAGTATAACGGGCAACTCAGCAACAGGAAACATTGGCCGATCCCACCTGTCATCTGCTAACAGTGTCAGTCGAACGTTCGACGAACAAGCTCGTTGGCAGTGGAAGCCATGCTGTCGCCGGTGCTTCTGTGTGGAACAACCCATGCCAGTGACATTGCGAGCGAGAGGCAGTATTCAGCTGGTGTTGTTTCTGAAGCAACTGAGAATTTTGTTTCTTCTGAAACATTTGCAAGTAAGAACGGATTTCTAGCTGCCAACATGCCAGGGAGCAATTTTATGCTGTAGATATGTACTTAATAGTAATAAAAATAATAATATGTTGATATTAAATTATTATTATTATTAAATTGTTATTATTATTACATTATTATTAAATGGATACACATGGCAGCTGTGCATAATTGTCTGCTCATGAGTTAACAGTTTTAGTAGCAGTTTCTCAGTTGCTGCATCTTGAATATCTGCTGTTGCCAGTTCATACAGTTTGTGATGATGGTATTAATTGACCAGTGAAACAACACATGACAGACCTGCATTGGCAGTTGTAGTTTCAGTGACGGAACTGTGACATTTTCTGCATGAATGTCGTTGGTCGTCAGTGCGCATGTGATGTGTGTGATGACAGGATCGTTTGCTGGTGAGATGACTCCAGTGACGGGAACGTCACGTAAATCACCGACGATGGACCAAGGCGTCCAGACGTCTGGTGGACTGGCTAACAACATGGGTGGCGGTGTGATGCCGCGGGGTCAGCGTGGTGGCGGTGGCGGTGGATACATGCGCGGTGGCCATGACGGACTTGGATATCCACGCGGCAATGACATGCGGCGATATCAACCGCAGTACAACTCATACGGGCGTTATCAGCAGAACGACATGCGCGGTGGACGACCGCCAATGAGAGGTTACCGAGCTTTTTACAACACAAGCACAGACGTGTGTTTTTAAAACCCAGGGGCCACATTTTCCAAACTTCTTAGGAAAATCTTAGGCAAAGATTCTTATCTTATCGACAACTTAGGAAAGACTGCAATTCTCAAAACGTCTTAGGAAAAAAATCTTAGGAAAAGTTAGGAAAGCGCAAACCTTGACTTAGGAAGAAAAAGTAAACAACCTGACTTTGTTTGTAATCGATCTTTGTCATCCTAATAGCACTTCCACCTCTTTCCCACTAAAATTAGGCTGCCTTTTGCCATCCCCGACGAAGGGGATGACAGAACGTGATATATGAACAAATCTTGAAAATAAATTCTACCACTTTGCACAAACTTTCTAACAAATTGACACTTTTCAAAGTTTTCTTTTGAAAGTGGCTTTCCTGAAAGTTTTCTGTCGCATAAACTGACCGATGATTAGCCGGTCACAAACGTGTGAAGTTATTGGTGCTAGAGTTTCATGGGCGCTATAGGCTATAAAAATAAAATAAAATTCTACAAATAAAATCGTTGTTGTTGTTGACTGTTGTTAAACTGAATCAACATTCACAATACAGAAGGGCCCATGAAACTATCACGCCACTTTTAACTTGCGCCTTGCGGACTGTGTTCGCGGATCTTGTACTGTTTATAAGTGGGCACTGGCGTTTGTTTGTTTTAGTTTCTTTTTTGGATATTTTTTTCTGGCTACATGCGCGAAAGCTGATTACTCAGCTAGCTTTTGAGTCCATGTTAAACTCTTCTTTTGTATCGTATCGTATCGTTCGTGCCTCATCTTTCAAGTGTGTGACGTTGCACTTGCGAAAGCGAATGAATGAATCAATCAATAAATCAATGAATGAGTCACGGATGAATGAATGCTGTCACGTGGCCTAAATCGGCGGATCTGATTGGATGACCTATTTCTGAGACTTAAGAAAAGAATCTTTTCCTAAGAAACGCTAAGAACGCGTTCGAGAATTAGGATAAGATCTTCTTATCTTAGGAATTCTTAAGTCACCGAACTTAGGAAGATCTTAGGAAAAAAAACTTAGGAAGTTTCGAAAATGTGGCCCCAGGTTACTGTTCATAAGTAAGTATGTAAGTAATGGCTAGTAAGAAGTGATGAATGCATGTGACAAAGTGAATGGAAAATAGCACAAAGTTTAAAAAAGAGTAATTTGCATAGCATACAATAGAAAGGTAATAAAATACAGTAATAACAACTTGCGTGCTATTGTACTGTTGCTTTTTTTTCTCCAGCTGTCACAAATCAGTGTCACCTCTAGGGCCAGGCTGATTATATTGTGTTATGCTTAACATTGTCATATACAGCATTATTTGTGTGTCCTGTTAGTCCACTTAGTCATTGTGAATTATATATTAAAAGAAGTGCAAACAAATCAGAAAGCATAGTTGCACTTCAGAGAAGATGTGCCAAATTATCTCATACCTGCTATGCAATGCAGTTGTTAAATAAGTCGACCTGGATATCGCTGTATCTGAAAGTCTGTCCCGTAGAAACTGAGAGATGACCGCTGCGTGAAGTCCAGGGCTGAGTGTCAGAGTGCCCGGATGTCAAAAATTACAAATCACGGCTTAACCCAGTCTGCTGCAGGATGCTGACAACAGTGGGCATCAGAAGGCTAGAATAGTCATTGGCTGGTGGTGTATTAAATGAGTTTGTGTTTAGGTGGCATGACATTTCGTGGTGGCATGCGTGGTGGGATGCCGCGTGGAGGCTTTGTGCCACGCGGTGATGTCGGGAATCGCCCGGTGCGTTCAGCCCCGCCTCCGCAGCTGAAATTCGACGGGGAATTTGACTTCGAGACAGCAAACGCGCAGTTCAACAAAGATGATATAGAACAGGAGCTGAAGGAGAAACTGAGTGTCAGTAAGTAAATTAAAGTCGTTTTTTGAATTTCCATTTTTGTATAGTATGCTAGTTTTAATTTGGGAAAAGCTGCTTCACAACACAGCAACACAACAGTGATTACACGATGAATGCGGTAGAGCTGTGCGTTGATAAGCAATTGATAACAGGAGTTATCTGTGTGTTGTCTGTTTGAATCCCATCTGACGTTTGTAATATAGCATGACCAGAATTGGGTATGATCGAGCAGGAAAGGACGAAATTTCGAAGTTCCTTAGAAGTTGTAAACTAAACATTGTCGTCAAAACTGAAGATATTATTGTGATCGTAGAAATCTAACACCTGTGCAGCATTACAGCATACTCAAGAACCACATACCACATTGAAAATAGCTTTGTGGCATTTTTGTGCTTATTACATTTTCTTTAATATTTTGTTTTGTAACTGTAGCAGTATTGCATTTTCCTTAGCATGTACCTTACATTATAGCCGTAACTGAGGAGTGGATTGATTGTCTCTGGACAGTAATGCCGGCGACACACGCCCGAGAAACTTGTATCAGAAACTGGTGCAAGTTGTCTTGCAAGTGTGTCGGTCTGTCTTCAACAAGTTTTTTCTTGCACAAGTTTCTTGCACACATCTGAGCACGGCTCTGTTAGTCTATTCCAGCACAGAAACTGTCCGGCACGTGACACGAACCGTGCAACGTGATTGGCCGGCCAGTTGTTGTTGTTGTGCAAGGAACTGTGATGAACTCGCGTCAAATTTTTTATGCAAGTTTCTTGTGCAAGTTTGTGGTACAAATTTTTTGAGCGTGTGTCGCCAGCATAAGATGGATTTTGATAAATGTGGAAAGTGGTCATGCTGCTAAAAATATCGGGATCCGCAGTCGTGAGAGTGTGAGTTGAACGTGGTCTTGGCACTGTTTGTGTGTCAGACGACAAGGAGTCGAGCGTTGTGCACCAGCGTGACATCAGCGGCGCTGGTTCAGCCGACGAGCAGGACGACGACGACGACGTAGTGTCCCTCTTCTACGACCGGTCCAAGTCGTTCTTTGACAACATCAGCTGTGAGTCGTTGGAGCGAGCCAAAGGGTTAGTACGTGCATGCATATGTATGTGTAGTGAGGCCCACGGTTAATTTAACTGTATTTTTATTACATTATATATGGCATCGTAAATTGAGATGCATTCTTCTTCTTCTTGGCAAGCACCACTAGAAGTGTGTTGCACTAAACATAGACACCAGTCTCTAGGGTGAACGATTCTCAGCCACGTCGATTGCTTTATCTTTTTGTCATCCATTGAATCTGGCATTCGGCATACGGCTGAGCAGCGAGAAGCATTGCCCGAATGCTAGACGGAACAGATGCCATTCTTGGGTCTATTTAACCCTATTTTCACTTTCACACAAAGGGCTAATAATAGTCTAAGATTGGGCATCAAAAGGTTAAATCATGCTTATCACTGTGGACTGGTACAGATGACAGAAGTGAATGGAAGCAGCCAATTAATGTATTAAACTGCACAGTGCAGGGTCATGAGTTGCTCAGTTAATGGGAAATGTTTACGCTGAAGGTAGCGTTAGTTAGTATAAGACGTGACGCACACTGTACAACAAGTCGATGTGTTTGAAATACTGCAATCTTGTATGTGTTGCCAGTCTACTCTACCGGTACTTGCTGTGGTCGGGGGAAGGGGCTATAGGTTGCCATACTGATTATAAGAGACCCTCAGTTGTCACGGCTTATATCACAATATAGCACCAGGTTTGATCACAAAGAGATCCTCCTTCGTCATGGTCCTGTGCTGGATCAGCCGGCTCTGGTGCTTGTCTATTTCTGTATGTTGTTGACATAGTCGTCGTGAGGTCTGCAACATTTGCTTTTGCCTTGAAACGGTCCATACAATGCTACAATGCACTGTATGCACTGTATTGCCTGTAACTGAAACAGTTTCATCTCCTTCTACCCGTTCAATGACCACTGTTGCCATGTGGGTACAGCTATAAAGCATCCTATGGCGTCATTTGTAATTTTTTTCATCCGGGCACTCTCACGCTCGTGGCTGGTCATCAGAGTGCCCGGATGTCAATAATTACAAATGACGGCTTAATCCAGTCTGGCACCTAGCTGTACCCATATGGCAACAGTGGGCGTCAAAGGGCTAATAATAAGTCTGACACATCAGAGTCGTAATGTGCTATATAAACTGACATCGCTTGCTTACTTAATCCTCAGTAGTTCAACGGCTGGTTGGTTGTCTGTCGACTGTCAGTACGACGACAAGACCAAACTGGCGCGACGAACGCAAGCTGAACGTGGAGACGTTTGGTGCAAGGAGCGCCTCACAGTTCATTCGCCGAGGAGGAGGCTATCGCGGCGGTCGCATGCGCGGCAGTCGTGGATTTCGTCCAGGTCCAATGAGAGGTACAGAACCACATCAGCTGATCAGTAGATTGACATGAAGTACGTGGGGGTTCCGTGGCGGCAGCCCTACTGCCAATCACTGTTGGTTGGGTCATGCCGTATAACCTATATTGTGTTGGTGCAGACGTAAAACCATGCTCAATCAATCAATCAACCCTACTGCCGATCAGGCCTGGTGAAGCTGCTGTCTGTGGGAGCCGTCCTCTAGTCACCCATATTAGTGTAGACTAGGCGACTTGTTGTGATGTATATTTGTATCCTTTTTGTCTATTATTGCGTATGCATATGTGTATTTTGTTGTTTGCGTTGTCTGATTTTTCATTTGTAGATTTTCCTTCAGTACTTTGATACTGTTGGTTGGGTCTTTTACCTGTAAAACCGTCTCCCATATAACCTATACTGTGTTGGCAGGGACGTAAACGTAAAACACTGCACAATCCAATGAAGTACTCAGTTGTGACGCTGGTGATGTGCAACAGCGTCACAACAGTGGCGAGGTCATCACACTGTCTGTCTAAGCAGTTCCAATAGCTTCTGTTGGAGACCACTGTGGAGTGTGGACTGATAAATGGCTGATTCAAATAAATATAGCATATTGTGGCTACAATGTGAGTATGAGAGACTCAGTGTCGTCCATCCTTGATTGTTACCAGCTTGCCATATGTCAGAATCCACCGGAAGCTTTGTGAGTTATATGCCACACAGACTGTTACACAAACATATCCATCAGAAACACAATGTTGTGAGCGTTTTGCATTGATTGGTGTTGTGCAGTTGTGCTGATATCGTGGTGGTGTGTGGTGTATTTGAGTAGGTCGGGGAGGTCTGTATCGCAGTGGCGGTGGCGGCCGGCTGTGGAACGACTATGAGTACGACTACAGCGCTGTTGGTTTGCCGCGGAATGCTCGAAGCAGGGTCTGAACTTGGACGTCTTGTACTTATCATTCTCCCTGACATTTGATTGTTGCCGATAGCATTATCTGCATTGTGGCTGATCCGTTATTGTGAGCATGAAGTGTCTGTGGTTGATTGGTCACATAATGCTGTGACGCGGCAAAAGTATCTACTCTCTCAGACTCGTGAGATGTGCAACAGCTGTAGTAGTTCAGTTAATGACAGATACGGCAAACAAATGATTGGTGAGAATAGTTTGTAAGCCAGTGGTAAGTACTAAGTAGTGACTATTTGACTTTTGGCTTCTGAGTCCTTGGCTGTATGGCTGTTACAGTAGAGTAAGAGAAAGTCCATCCAGAGCCTTATAGACCCATACGGTGGTGGTGCTGATCTCCGTTTTCTGTAACCCTCAGCGGCCAGACACCAGTTGAAGCCACAAGACCACCGATACGTGTAAGGGGCCACCGATACGTGGTATGTTCGGTCTGGGCTTTAAATTGTGTCTTACGTTAAAAGAATCTTTATTACATTATTTTGTACAGGTCTAAACAACCGGGCTGTCACTGAAAGCACTTTCGAATAAAGTTCAAATTTTACTGAATGATAACGAAAACCTGCTTTGAATGTTTTAATTTCGTGTTTGATTGTGGCGTAAGCAATAATACCAGGGATGTAAACGAGACCTTTTCTTTCGAGACCGAGACGTTTAAAAGTTTGTTCGAGACAAGACCTTCCCAGATTTTCCCGAGACCTTCAATTTTGGCGACGAGACCCAAGACCGAGACGTTTTTCGAGATGTCGCAAATGGTACAGCCTGTTAAGCTTTTGGCTTCAAACTGCTACAAATTATGCTGTGTTTCGTTCATTCATTACGCAAAACACAGTTCAGTATCAGCAACTGTTCTACAGAAACTTTCGTGCCATTTTCCCAAAGACTATCAGCAATTTAAATAAACTCCTCTTCTGTATTGTCCTACACTATGTACAGTGCACTGACTATCTAATCACAATCTTCAGTAAAAATAAAAAGTTGACAAATTGAAGTAGCTACATGCAGTATGTCAAAATAGCGTAAGTTTTCAGATCAACAGATGAAAATAATGAAATAAGCAGAGGCCTATCTACAATATTGTCAGTCTCACAAAATAAATGTAATGTTCATTGCACTTCACACTGCAGACCAGACCTAGTTTGTCTCATAATGAAGCCAGGGCTTGGCCTGAAGAATTAAACAGTGGAAATAAGATCTGGATGAAAATAATCAAATGGCGAGTGACGACTAGTTGTAGTTTTGAAATGAGCAAAAATGCAGCTAAACATTAGCTTGTAAACGAGACCTTAGAGCACAAGACCGAGACGTTCGAAATTTTCTTCATGACGAGACCAAGACTTCATCCCTGAATAATACTAATAATAATGTTAATAACGAGGCTCTTGTGTACCAGTTAAAAACTGCCCATCAGCACAGTACAAGCACGATGCACATATGATAGGCCTACAGACATGCAATCCAGGGAGTTCACACAGTAACAACTAGAGCCTAGAGGCTGCAGTAACAAGAAAAGTGTAGACCTACTAATGTACAATGGTAGGGGGCACGTTTGGTGCCAAACCATTTCGATACCAAAAGTACGTGTGCCGTGACCATTTCGGTACCATTCGGTGACCAGTTCGGTACCAGACAAAGTGTTATATTAAATAGTGACAAGCCTGCTAGTTAATAATCATAAAATAAATTATATTGGTGGTGGCGCCGGACTGGACATTGTGAGCGGCGGGATACCGAACTGGTCTGGTACAGTACTGAACACGTCCCTGCCACCATCATATACAAGTTTGAAAATGCAAGTTTAAAATAGTGTGTCTTGAGACATCGCTTGATGTGTCTTTGCACTTGATAGATCTTATTCTTGCATTTGATTACTTTCTAAGAACCTGATCGTATTTATTATGGTATGGCTCGCAGTTAATGCTAACGGGTGTTGTCTGTCATTGCAGCCGCAGGTGGTGAGTTGAAGGATCCAACGCAGCATTAGATCAAAGGAACGATGGCATTTTCGTTCAGATTTGTTTCAACGCTGATTGTGTGTCGGGTGGCAACTGTCGCCGCAAATTATGTGTTTTTTGTATAGTTAATTTTGCTGGATGCAAGCGGCCACATCTATTGCTTGAATCGGAACCTTGGCTGGCGGCTAAACTACTGAAAGCTCTGAAATTGTTACCGCTTCCGTCCTTTGCGTTGGTAGTTATTGGTGCAGCCCAGTTAAGTTTAGTGCATTTTTCAGACGTGATGAATTGTGTCTCAGTCATGTGGTGGTTCTGTCCGTTTTGTGTTGCGTTTTGTTACGTTCGCTGCTCGCATGTTGCGCATTGTTTCTAAATATCATTGTTTTTTGTTTGTTTTCAAAGGTGAATTTAGTTGTAGCAAGATGGCGCTGTGTTGCGTTGAATTAGAGTTACTACAAGCGGACAGTTGCTGATGATTGGTAGAGTTCAGAATTGAGACGTATCTTGTTGGGTTTGTGTTGCTGCTTTACTTGCCGTTGAAACATGCATAGCGTGAAAATGAATCCATTTTGTGAAAGACTTATAGTTTTTCTGATAAACAAAAATAGCATTATGTCGCATGGTTTGCAGCAACACTGAATATGTTGTCAGTGGTTGCTAAGTCTCTGTACACAAAACATGCTTTTGTCCAGTTTTGTACCAAATTTGAAACAAGTAGCTTAGTGTGTTTCAAAAATCTCCAGTGCGTCCATAATATCTAAAACGGTGTGTCCTTGTTAACAGATGTGGCAGAGAAATCTTTGTTGAAATTTTCGGTTTAATAGATTAAAGTTGTAGATAAAGAGAATGGAGAAAAGCTAACTGTTTGTGGGCAAATTGGACATGGACATATAATTAACGGAGCCAGCCAGTTACTGAGCTGGCAAGATGATCCCTGAAGTGTGTCTAAACCCTGTCCAGTTACATGGCATTGATACATTTAACCCTTTGACGTCCACTGTTGCGATATGGGTACAGCTGTAAAGTATCCTGTGCCAGACCGGGTTAAGCTGTCATTTGTAATTTTTGACATCCAGCCACTCTGATGCTCAGGGGCCCAGATGTCAAAATTACAAATGACGGCAACCCGGTCTGGCACAGGATACTTAGCTGTACCCATATGGCAACAGTGGGCGTCTGAGGGTTAATTAACACACTGGGCATGACGTTTAGTGTAAATGCTGCTTGATCTGTCACTAGTAACGAGTGTACTCACGTCAGTGTCTCAGTGTAATGTCTCGGCATCAATAATACAGTTATCTTTGCTGCTGTCTGTCTGTCTGTCGGTCGCCGCCGATTCACGTATGATGCTGTCATTCTATTAACTCAAAGGTCTGACAGACAGACGTGGTGGAGTGTGTGACACTAGGAGACATGGCACAGTTGGTCAGTTTGATGAGACCTGACGGCGGCTTGTGACCTGATCGAGATGCCACTGCGTGCCGAGTCTGTAATACTAGTGTGTTCATGTGTTCACAAGACTATCCCAAATAATTCTTCTGTTTCCATCTATTTTGAGATTTTCTGTTTTCGTGCTAACGCTATTGTTTGCAAGGTACAAAAGTTGCTAATAACTATTTCTAAATGTCTGGTTGTATCTGTTTCCTAAATTGTGGCATTCCCTCGTATCTCTAGAGCTTGAGTCATCAAAATTAATGACAGTAGTGGGTGTCTCTCCTATGTGCTGATGATCAAGTCTTATTATTGTGGCTCTATTCATCGCTATATTGAAAGCCTAGTTTGTACATTGTTGTATTGTAAATTTGACTTCTGTCGTGTATTTTCCAGCGTGAACCAATGTCGTCACTGTATAGCTTGATTTCACTAGTGTGCCACTAAGACTACTCTACCCACTCACTCGTGGACCAACTGGACAACTTTATTCCTCTCAATTTTCTCATTATTTTTCTGACTGAGCGTCAGAGTGCCTGGATGTCAAAAATTTCATATGACGGCTTAACCCGGTCTGACACAGGATCAATTATAGCTGTATGCACATGGCAACAGTGGCCGTCAAAGGGTTAATGAACTGTGCAACTTGTGCGTGAAATACTGTACTTTGTAAACGTTCTGTATTCAGTTGTGTTGTTTGGACTAGAAATCACGATGCTTCGACAGCAATATGTGTTACATCTGTTACAGTCTACAGCGTGCAAGTCACATTGCTGTGAGAATTCACCACTACCGCAGTGTAATCAGTATTAACGTCACAGCCTGTGTCCACAGAAATAATTATGATTTTTTTTGTATGAGTCTAACAAAATGTGCAAAGCTATAGCTAAACGCGAAAGACATTGAAATTAAACAGAACGTTGAGTTGGTTTTCTAGTTACTACTGTGACATATTTCTTCAGGTACCACAGCATACCTCGTGGGTATCTACAGAACGGTGTGTAGCTGTTCGTTGCCGTCAAGTATATTAATTTATCCAAAAAGCAAATAAACGTCATAAATGTTGTTGAAATCAAAACTTATTGATGCCACGTAATTCACATTTTTTTTGTATTTTCTGATGTATGTGGTGTATTGAGGACGCTGGTAGGTTTGTCGCTGAGTTTTGGTTCTGTTGATTGAGACAGCGGCTGTGTTGGATCGTAATTGCACTGATAAATGATACAATGCTTCTAAGACTTGGCAGCTGTTCATTGTATTGTAGCGTGATGGCATTTCTGTTTGTAGTTGCTGTAGCCGTGAAAAGACAAGACGTGCTAAACCGTCGCGTCTGTCACGCGCTTGATGAATTCTGTCAATTTGTACACAGTTTGTTGAGTCAGTTTCTGTTCGTCTCGTATGATTTTGATCTTTTGTTTGGTTACACCGTTTCTTCGTTTTTGTTAATAAATTTGAAATTCGAGTACAACCAAATTCGAATTGTTGTTCTGCTCTGGCAGTTTTCCCACGTGATGGTCAGGGCCCAGGGGTGTAGTGGAAATATTTTTTCAACCGGAACGGTACTCCGGTAAATATTGCTTATCACAGCAGGAACGCTGATACTGCAGCGTTCCGGAAAGGGGGAGACTTAAGAGGAGAAAGGGAAGAGCAGGAGGAGCGTTCAAGCAAGTAAAAATCTTCGACTACACCCCTGGTGATGGTCCAGTGTCGTACAGTTCTGTATGCCTTGCCTTACCTAGGAGTAGTCCCAGGGGCTAATATTCCGTGCCTACAGGCACGGACGTGCTTGAAGATCAGAAATCCGTGCCTCTATATACGGAAATCCGTGCTTGAAATTTCGACAATGTTTGATCATTTCTGCGACATCAGA
>Ga0056114_1000565_pt1 | contig 13556 bp, 9 predicted proteins | sample WorMetHERISLAND1_FD_77005 | JGI IMG/M metagenome (GOLD analysis project Ga0056114, IMG submission 77005) | Marine gutless worms symbiont microbial communities from Max Planck institute for Marine Microbiology, Germany - Olavius loisae HERON... ...
CACTAGATAGGTGAGGTGGGAAATGAAACCATCTTTCGATGACGCATAGACTTGCTGCTAACTATGCCAAAAATTATTGTAATCGGACACCTATTGTTAAAGTTATTGTAGAAAATGTAGTCAGATGTTTTTTTGGGACACAGTGTAGTTTGACACAGAGTGTATGACTTGAACCTGCTTGTCTCACATTGGAATCCACACTGCTATCAGCCACAGTCAAGAACTCACTGGCCTGCGCTCAAGTGAATAATTAAGTAAGTAACTGTAGTGTTTAAGGATAAGTATTTCAAATTTGGTTTATTTTCATACTTGAAGTTTGATTGATAGAATTTCAGTTTGTTCGAAGTTAGGATACAACCAGCTGGATAGGAGAGAATGTATGGGAGAGGGAGCAGGTGGCATCTTGAGCATCTTAGGGATCCAAATTTACATGTAATATTGCCTACTGGTTATTATTGACTGGTAACTTACTATATACCAGAAACTTTATAGTAGCCTGTACAGAGACTGATCTCCTTGTGTGTGTGATCCATAGCTGTTCTTAATGACATTATTTATTGGTTGGTCCGATTGTCCACCCTATAGGTCCACAGAAATAAAAATATCTTACCCCTAAATTTTGTTAGCTTTAATATGTACTTTGTAATGCCGGCAGATATGTACTGTTCAACTGTGCAATGTTGTCAGTTCAGTTGATACAACTTGGATGTGTTGTCGTAGACGCCTGGTGCTGCCAAGTGGAAGCTTGGTGACATGTTGTGGGCTAAATTGTCTGGACATCCGTGGTGGCCGTGCATTGTTTTACCAGACCCTGAACAGTCATTGTGCACCAAACCGCTCCAAAGTACGTATCATTCATTCAGTTAACATGCAATGTATGTAATTACTCCTGGCTTCTTTCTCCCTCCTAGCAAGGCCAAACAAGGCTAACTGTGATCCTGACTCTAACCCTGTAGCCAATCTTAAGGCAAGACTGGAGATTTGTGTACTGTTGTATGTGTTACTTTCTTAATGTGTTTGTGATAAAAGTAACGACAGAGACTGAACATAGCCGTGATATTTGTAGTGATGTTTCAGACAGTCACAAAGAACTTTTGCACATTTTAAAAGATGGAAAATTAGGCCTAGACTTTCACAAACATTGCATCAAAGACAAAAATCTGTTGTCAACTTGTCACAACTCGTGTTCAGGAGTTTGATTTGACCACATGATAGCTGCTGTGGTATATACCAATATAAACCTACTGTATGAGATGCTCACTAAATACTGGCCCATTCTCTACGTTATCTACTTCAAACATGTTTTTGTTGCAGTATTCTTATTTTACCATTGTTATCTTTGGTGCTTCAAGTGATTCCTTTATTGGTAATAACATCCAGACTGTTAGAAATGCCTCTGAAGAGATGCCAACGGAGTTCTTGCTGTGGAAAGTGTTAGGTTTGCATTCTGCTGTGTTGATGCATGTTTTCAGGGAGACAGAATGCTGTTCAGCTGCAGTATCACGTCCGTTTCTATGGTGAAGAGAACGAGAGGGGCTGGGTACCCGAAGCGTCACTTATCAAGTTCCGTGGACGTAAAGCTTTTGAGGATTATGCCGAACGGATGGTTGTGGAACACCGGCGTGACAGGAAGACGTTTGCCGTTAGTTCGAGCAGAAAAAGAGCACGGGATGTCGCAGTATCTGAGGCCGAGACAGCCTCGTCTCTGTCTTGTCGACCGAGAATTGAGGCATGGATGCCTGCGGAGGGCTTAGACATCCCGGCTGACCATGACAGTAGCTCAGAGCAAGATGCGCTTGATGATTCTGTATCTCTCGGCAAGTTCAGACACAGTCCTAAAGGCAAGAGGACAAAGTCAGGAGAACGCACTGAGGCGGCTGCGTTGCCACACACCGATCACATAAAGTTGCCAAGGAGTGTGTCGGATCGACAGAATGCACAGTTTGCTGTCTTCTGCCAGAAGCGACGGCTGTCACTGCGAGCAGAAAACCCGGAAATGACCGACGAGGAGATTGACTCGACGCTGACGGACCAGTGGCGGCAGTTGGACTCCAAGACGAAGGCGCGGTACATCCCGATGGGTTCAGATGTGATTCATCTGAGTGATGTCATGGTCTCGCCAACCACCAAGACAACGACTGATGGTCAGTTTTTTTCATATGTTTCGTTTCATTGAAAAACGACATCAGGTGCTATGCATTTGTTGAGCTTCTGATATATATAAGTAAGTAAGTAAGATTATATGTAAATGGCACAATAAAAATAGTTTACACTGTGCCGTGGCCCCACTGTCCAAATAAAAATGTCATTAGCGACGCCAGAATCTGTTGTGCGATAAGTCTGCCTCTTTCAGGCGTGATGAAGACTGTTCCATAGTCTTGTTGCAACAGCTGCAAATGCTCTTATCACCGAAGGTGCTATATGTCTGTGTCACAATGCACGTTTGGCTCTCTCTGGAATGCATATAAGGCACAAGTGTTGAGTCATACACTGGGAACTGGGAGCAGGGGAGATTTGTGACAGGTTGCCACCAATATAACCATGCAGCTGCTAGTTAGATATATAAATTCTGTGAGCTTCCTATCTACCATAGAACTTACGTTAGACATATGTTCTTTCAGCGAATAGCACATAGAGTTTGCTGGCAGTGGTGGCAGCAACTGCTTGCTTGCTTGTTCCACTGGTAGCCGAGTCAATGTAAGACAATGCTTGAACTCCTGTATAGACTGCCTCTGTCTGTTAACCCTTTTGTTGCGGGCATTAAGAGGACACACTGTAATTGCATTCTTCATTTAACAGCTGTTTTTAATTATTCTGCACTACCAAAGGTCATATGCTTTATCACACATTTTGATGATGTTGTGGGTCGTGTTAGTGATGTGCGGTGTTTAAACTGTCAGTGAAATGTTTGCAGAGACACAGAAGGCTTCAAAGAAGTCGTCTAAAATTGTTTCACCGACGCGACAGAAGAAGTTTCAGGTATGACATTCAGTCAGTCCATTCTGCTAGATTTCTATTATCATTGAGTATCGTTTATTTGTATAAAATAAATACTTGGTCATCAACTAAAGCTGTGATCTGACTGGAGTACATGGCACACCGAGTGATCTTTGTTTGCAAGAGTAACAGCTGCAAGTGTGTGACGTTTCTATAATGATGTAGTTTCCGTTTTCAGAAGTCGTGTGTAGTTTGTGGTCATTTTAAACTTTCAACTGCACCGTCACTCTCTCTGTCTCTAGTTCTCCACTCCCAGCTTCCATCACTCCGTGAGTCTTTCATTCCAGGCTTCAGATACATCCGTTCCACCAGTGCTTTCCTACATTGTCTGCTGGCTTTCTCAAGACTATCTTATCATGGAACTGGACTTGGTCTTACCGCTTATCGGGCTTTTCCTTATATTTTTATTGTCTGATCAAGTGTGTTAAACTGATCTGACATGGTGTCAGTTTTTTTAGCACTTGTTAAACTTGCTATATCACATGTTATCATAAGACATTGACTGTGACGATTGTCTCGGAAGTGACATTGTTCCATGAGGACAAATGAGATTTTGAGGTGTGTGCAACTGTTACTAAAATATCTCTTCTGCCATCGCATACTTCAGAGAAGAACTAGTAAAATGACTGTGGATCCTTTTTTGTGTTTACCGGGACATTTAATCCCTGTGTACTTATACCACTCTGCATCTACCGCAGCTTGAAGGTGTGGTGGATCATGCTCTGTACAGAAAGATAATGACCATGAGTCAACAGATCGTAGGAGGACAAGAAGTGACGCAGCAAATGAAGAGAGTTCTCTGATTGGTCGTGAAATGAGGAGCAGAACGCAATCAGCTGAGAAAACGCCACACGACAACAACTCAATACTAGTAAATATGCTTCAGTGCATGGAATACTGACGTCGATGACTTGGTTGTTAAATATTAGTTCAGTTTTTCTGGTATCGACCCATGAATTGCACATGCAGTTGCATTTTGCAGTTTCATTATTGGCATATATCGCTGTCTCACAGACCATAATCACCGATAAATTAGTAACATTTACATTGTGTATATTGTATGAGGAAGACTATTAATTTTTGGTAACAGGAATTTTTTGGTTGGCAGGGGAATTTTCCAGCTTCAAAACGGGAATTTCCCGTGGGCATGGGCCAATGGCGTGTCAGAAAGAAATTATTTATTTAGGATGAATATTATGGAAGAGATCTTTGAGATGAGAATATAGCAATTTTGGCGAATGATATCAAAATCTCAACAGTTGATCAGTATATGCTGTACACTGTTTTTATCTGAGAGAGAGAGGATTTATAGTTGAACTTTGAGCATGCAGTTTTAGCTTACCAACTCTGTACTTTTTATTTGGTGTAGGAGTACCATCTTAATTACTGACACGTTGTTCTTGTTGTGAGACGGTTGTGGTTGACATGGAGCTCTTACAGCGACGGCTGAGTGTATTTAACCTGTCATTTCTTTTCCAATGTTAATAAGGCCATTTCTGTGGTTGATAATTAATCAGGTGAAAGAAGAACAGACGGCGGTTCAGCGGCGAACCAGTCGGGAATCAAAAACCAAGTCTTCCGTGAAGCATTCAGATGATGAAGTATTGCAGTCACCTGACAACAGTTCCGTCGCGGTAACTGTGTTGAGCTTGTGTCGGCTTTTTTCAGTGTATTTTGACGCCAGTGTGGACTGATGGTTCTGCAAGTTGACTTAACTGGCCTTCGTGTTAGGCCGATCATAAGTTAACTGCAGTACAGTTACAGTGTGTTTGACATACATAATAAGGTAACACTAGATGCAGTTTGTCACTAGTTAGCAGTTCATTGGCGTGTATAGTTCGTGTACTGTTATCGTTGTTGATGGGTCTTGTACAAAGTGATTTTTCTGGCACCCATTAACGATTTTGTACCTTGCAGTAAAATTGTCATTTCTGTAATCAACATTTTTATGTACTAATCCATTTTGCCTTGATGGTTGATTTACTGAGGGTCGTGTATGCAAAATGGTAAAAAGGTGACATTTTCGGCACATGCTGTGTTGCTTATGCTGTTCTGTTTCATGCCAGTTGGCATTCTTGATGGAAAGTTAGGTCGGGATTACTTGAGGGTAACACAAACATGATCACAATATAGTGGAATGCATTTGGCTAAGACTTTCAGTGCTGTAACATCATTTTGGTCAATATGTAAAGCTGATTTCTTGAGATTTGTGCTGACTGGGACACAGCCGTGATGTTGCTGAAGTCAACTAAAGGTAAACTGATGTCTGTGATACACAGAGACGTCGTCGTGACAGCAGAGACATGACACACAGAGAAGAAAATGCCACTGTTGTGTTTCCGCCAAAGAAACGCCGACGCAAGTCTGTCACCGATGACAACAGTGATGTAGCGTCCACTGCCACCACAGACAAGGTCCTTGGGTGATTTCATTGTCTTCGTTAATTTTCTGATTTAACGAGAGACTGATGAACATCGTTACAATCAGCTGAGCCATTTAGCCAAGATACACTAATGTTTCTGAATAACGGCACAAAACATCAACAAATCTGTCACAGTACTGTTGCGTGGATAGCACAGTAACACATTGGCTGCTGACCTCCCTGCCTGTAGTTCTACTGGTCTGGGCTGCAGTCAGGTTCTGCAATAAGCTGCATCTAGTCTGTCATAATACAACAGAATGGATGTTTGATCTGTATCATGCTGGTTATATACAATGTAAAGTGTCCTCAAAGTTATTTAGACTCGGGACACTTCAGTAGCATTTGTGTGTATGTGTGTGTGTGAGTATATATGTATGTTATGCAGCGTATGTTAGCTAGCTGTGTATGCATGAGATCATTGGGGAGGTACCGCGGCGGCAGCCCCACCGCCATTCAGGCCTAGCAACCCTGCCCTCTGTGGGAGCTGTCCTCTAGTCACCCCATATTGGTGTAGACTAGGGGACTTGTTGTGCTTATTTTGTGTATATTCTTGTGTGTGTATATTATTGTCTGTGGATATGAGTATTTAGTTGTTTTCGTCCTTTTCTTTCTCTTTTGTAGCATCTCCTTCAGTACTTTGATACTGTTGGTTGGGTCTTTTGACCTGTAAAATCCATCTCCCATATAACCTATACTGTGTTGGCGGGGACGTAAAACACTGCTCACTCACTCACTCATGAGAACATAGGAAATTGGTGGCTATCTGCATCTGTATAAGAAGTCCCTGAGCCATTGTGCTAATACAATGTCCAATTTACAACTTTCAACACAAGGCTAATTATTCTCCTCACGGTTTTATATCCACTTGTGTGCTGCTACATTAAGGTCACAGGCAGCTTGTTACCACTAGGCCAGTAAGCAGTAGGCTCCCCTCATTGAACAAGAACCTTGCACTGAAAGTTTTAATTTATATACATAGTTGTTTGCTGTGATCGTATTAAGCCAGCTGATGACTGTGACAAAGATGACACTGATAATGACGAGAGTGCCCACAGTGACAGCGATGCAGCCAATGTGTGCCGAGTGTGACAGTCCAGTGTTGTTGTCGGCTGTGATCAGATTAAGCCAGCTGGTGACAGTGACAAAGATGACACTGATAATGACGAGAGTGTCGACAGCGACAGCGATGCAGCCAACGTGTGCCGTGTGTGACAGTCCAGTGTTGTTGTCGGCTGTGATCAGGTCAAGCCGGCTGATGACAGTGACAAAGATGACACTGATAATGACGAGAGTGTCGACAGTGACAGCGATGCAGCCGACATGTGCCGAGTGTGTGACAGTCCAGTGTCATCCGTCGCTGACAGTGTGAGATGTACTCTGCGGTGTTCTGCCGTGTTTCACCGAGCCTGTGTGAAACAGTCGTCGCTCATCGACGAGTCTTTCCAGTGCAGTGACTGTTTGGCCGGTAACTTAGCATGTTGATCTTTTGTTTAGCTTACATTAAAGATTTTATAGTCATCCGTGGTTCTGCTGTTGATAGCCAACATGCAACAACTGACGTTCTTCTCCTACCATAGAAAGGTCTGTCAGTTTTTAATGCAAGCTGGGTATGAAAGCTCTGCTCATTATTGATGATGTAGTTCTTGACATTATGTGCATGTAATAAACTTTAGACATGTATGTGGATAGTGATATCAGACTGTTTGTTTTTATCGTGTTTTAAGGCTGATAATTGATTGATTGATTGATTCATTCATTTATTCATTCATTGATCCATCGATTGATTGATTGATTGATTGATGTTGTGGGTCTATCAACAGGTCGACAGAAGTGCTTCGTGTGCAAAGCTGTCACCTCTGATTTGACTGTCGTCTGTACCGACAAGTCGTGTGATCAGCTGTATCACGTGTCATGCGTTCGCCACTGGTTGTCAACTGATGACTCGGTGGATGAATCAACGTTTCTATGTCCACTTCATCGCTGCGCCACATGCCTTGCCATCGGCAAAACAGTCTTTGATGGTTTGTAATGGTTCACGCTTGCTGACTGCTTTTGGTAACAAGCCGTGTGTGGGCTCAGGAGCATTGTAGAATAATCTCACCTCGTTTCCTGGCTGAGTGTTGTAAGAGGTGACTAAGCCACTGTAGTTTTGTTTTGCTGTGTTTTGCATTGTTTGCTTTTTCTGGGTTGTGCTTAGTTTGTCTATTGTCTGTAGTTTTAATTTGTCTTCTGTCCTGTATTTTCCAGTGTGAACCAACGTGAATGGCATTGTATAGCCTATTTGTGCTGATGTGCTGATAAGAACCTACTCATTCACTCATTTACTGCTCACTGTGGCATCTGAACTCCCATCATACGGTATTGTTTGTTTGCAGAAGGCGACTGTGACGTGTACTACCAGTGCGTGCGCTGTCCGATGGCCTACCACGCCGACAATCATCAGAAGTGTGTTGCAGCTGGCAGCCAGAGTGTCAGTGGGCTCCACATTGTCTGTCCGCAGCACTTTGAGCCGGTGAAATCAAACACACATCACTCGCGAGTTCACACGACCTGGTGCTGCGTCTGTCAGCTCGGTCAGTTAGTTTTGTTTGTGAGTGGATTGTCATGTTGATACTGGACCTGACAGTGGTGACTATGGAATGGATGATGTGTATTTTTGGCTGAGTTGCTATCAGTTCTCCGTGCTTTTCCTGGAACAGTTGGCAAAAACTGTTTATACACGATGTGACGCTGTACAAGGTTAGACATCATGGGCGTTGACCTAATATGTCACGAGCGCCGAGCAGTTAACAAACGTTTGTCTGTACTTAAAAACGTCTCGGAAGATTTTCGGTATTGATTGGCTTTGGCTAGATTTTGGTTCTAATACTAATCATATGGAAAAAAGCGAATACTGTCGACCTTTAATTAGATTAAAATTCCACACCCATTGGTTTGTTTACCGCAGCAGACCTGACCTTTGTCATGACATCATTCGACGCCGTGATAACATGTATTCTATTTGTTGTCACTTCCGCTAACAGTATGTGCTTATAAATGTATTGTGTGTATATGTGCGTATGTATGTATGCATTATTATATAAACAATTATTATCATAGAGCTTGTTGTCTGTGCTATGGTTTCGGCATTTTCTGCACTGGACAGCGGGATACCTGATTGGCAGAAGCAATCAGCAGTATGGGGCTTAGATGTAGCCATTGTGATGGTCATGGGATTGGGTTGTGATTTTTCTGACAGGATGAAGGCATTATGACAGCAGGGCGGTTGCTGAGTCTGCGTGTGATTAATTAAAATAAATGTTGTTCACTGCCATTGGAGCAGAATGTTCTGCTGAGTGGTAGTCTTGTCTCTCGCAGGCTACACAGAGTCCATATTCTGCCATGATTCTTGTAACAGAAAATACTTAAGACTTTCCAGTACTTCAAAACAGAACTTCCACCTACATAGTTCTGCATTGTAACACTAGCCTGGTGTGTTTTTTATAATAATAGTGCAGTCCAGTCTACCAATATACTGACTGCTGAGTTGCCAACTTTCAGATTTCAGTATTTGTGCAAACAGTATTTATAAAAATCTTTTCATCAGTATGGAACACCGCACATATTGCTTCAAATTCAGTTTATTTCATATTCAACAACTAACAGAGCAGCACAGCTTTGTACAAGTCACAACACATTTGGTGCCTGACACATGTTAACGTGTCTAATACCTTACAGGAGTCTACAGCTACCTGGCCTAGCGTTAACCAGTTGTCTGTCCTAGATGTGACATTAACCAGCAGAACATGGCATATATCAACCCATCGCCCAGCAGTAACTATTATCTCTGAGTTGAAAGTGTCTCAGTCTAACGTTGCCTGTAGGTGATGATCTGACCGGTTGTGATCTGTGTCCTGTATCCTACCACGTCAAGTGCCTCCAGACATCCACCACTCCCCGGCTGTGCCCCGCCTGCTGCCTAGCTCGACCCTGCCTCTATGGAGATATGGTCTGGGTCAAGTTCGGCAGCTACAGGTACCGAGACTGAGGCTTTTTTTTCAGGAACAGCATCTAGCATGTAAAGACCTGTTTCAGAAATTCTAGAGTGTTGTTTTTGAGTGATACGGCTGAGCTGAAGAACATGTATGTGCCAAAAACTGGGCTGGTTACATGAAATCACAAATAGCAGGACAGTATATCGTAGGTATTAGTGATAGTAGTAGCAGCGGCAGCCGTCGGCATTATTGGCGTAAGTAAGTTTGTAAGTAACATAACTTATGAGGCACAGCTTTAGCAGTTAGTCACAATGCGCTGCGGCAATCTCAGCACCTGAACAAAAATGTCTTTAGTAGTCATTTAAATTGTTGAAATTTTATGTCAGCTTGTCACCTTAACAATATTAACATGCGTTGTCCTCGTCTTTGGCTGACACCACTATGAGTGCATACATGTAGTGGCTCTAGTTGCAAACCCTGCCCCTAGTCACCCCATAGTATTATTGTAGACTAGGAGATTTTCTGTGTTTTTTGTATGTGTGTGTTTATTGTTTTCACTGTATTTTGTGTTGGATTTTCTTTACTTTTGTAGCTTTTTTCCTTCAGTACTTCGATACTGTTGGTTGGGTCTTTTGGCCTGCAAAACTCTCTCCCAGATAACCTATACTGTGTTGGTGGAGACGTTAAACCCTGCTCAGCCAATCAATCAATAGTTGCCAACAGTGTTCAGAGGTTGTCCAAAATGGTTGGTTCTGGCCTGGTCAACTGCTTCAGTCCATCACAGATTGTGGGTCATTCTGCATTGTTGTTATCCAAGACATCCATAGTGGATCCATAGTGACCCCCGCCATATATTTCATATGATACGTGACGTGTGATAGTGTGATTAATTATAATTATAATATTGTGGTTTCTTGTTATTGAGTATTATATTATATTGTGTTGTTGACTACATTAATTTGCAGATGGTGGCCAGGAGAGATATGCTTCCCAGAAGACGTTCCATATAACATCATGGAAAGACCGCATTACGTCGGGGAGTTTGTTGTCTGTTTCTATGGTTCACGTGATTATCTATGGACATATCGTGGCAGGTTTGAATTTCAACTTTAAATAACTGCAGAAGTTTGTAGGTGTGTGACCGAAATTGTCCAGTACAGTGTCCATCTGTCGGCGAAATAATGCAATATTGATATATATTTTCAGTATTGTGTCCAGTTGTATTGATGTCACTGTGTCATCTTCATTTCTTTAAAATGACAGTGACTGATGCTGGGACAAGTCAATTGCGACCGAGGATACGTGATCTGTGGCGTGTGTTTGAGATAGATGGCTGTCTTGATTTAGTGAATGATCGCTTATGTGGAAGATGTTTGGTTTTTAAAGAACTTCAGAGACATAAGTGTATCACCGACACACTGCCATGGTGGATTGTCTGTTGGTCGAGTTCAACACTGCTATTTCGCAATTTTTACTGTATTGGATTGTGCAGTGTTTTATGTCCCCACCAACACAGTATAGGTAATATGGGAGACGGTTTTTACAGGTCAAAAGACCCAACCAACAGTATCAAAGTACTGAAGGAAAAAGCTACAAAAGACAAAGCAAACAACGAAAACAACTAAATACACATATGGAGATACAATAATATACACAAAAAAGGATATACAGATATACACAAAATAAGCACAACAAGTCCCCTAGTCTACACTAATATGGGGTGACTAGGGGACGGCTCCCACAGAGGGCAGGGTCGCTAGGCCTGAACGGCGGTGGGACTGCTGCCGCGGTACCCCCGCAATTCTTACTGTAATTCATATACAGAAATCGGTAATAAATGTTCGTTAACGTGTGTTACATCTTGGCACTGTGTTACTGTAGAGTTTTTCCATTTAGTGACAATGATAAGTGTTGTCACGACTTCACATCGTCTTCCAAAGGTGTACCAAAAGACTTTCTTGCAGGTGTGTAGAATTCCTCTATGAACCTTATCGTGTCTATTTACATGTAGTCTTTGTCATTTATGCCATTTTGACTTTTGTTATGGTTCTTTCGTTATTATTTATTTATTTTAAAAATTTTCTGCGGTGTTCTATAGGTTTTGATGAAAGTCCAGGAATTCAACACATGCCAGTGGAAACTCACTGAAATAAGACCGAGGTCATGGGGAAAGTCCTGGGGCCACATTTTCCAAACTTCCTAAGTTTTTTCCTAACATCTTCCTAATTTCGGTGACTTAAGAATTCCTAAGAAAAGATCTTATACTAATTTTTGAACTCGTTCTAAGCATTTCTTTGGAAAATTTTCTTTTCCTAAGTCGTCGAAATAGGTCATCTGCCGATTTATGTCATCATAAGTGATTCTGCAATTTTTACGTAACTTGTCAAAAATCAACATGTAGTGACGTTTGATATGATCAGCTTCAATCATTTGAGTGATGAACTTGAGTCAAAAACAATCAATTTATGGAACAGCACGAACGTTAACCTTCGCACTTACACTTCACACATTCAACTGCAAGTGCCACATCACACACTTGAAAGTTGAGGCATGGAAGTTGCAAGTTAAAAGTGGCGTAGCCGCGTAAGTTCATGGGTGCTTCTGTATTATGAATGTTGCATGTTGCTTATGAAGCGATTGATGAGGCCGTTGCACTGTTCAAGAAGCGGAAGCCATCTGATCGAGACACGACGCAGTGCAGAGTACCATCTTCATATACTTCGGCTGTTTTACCAGCGACCAATGAGGAAAGACTTTTGTCTTTTGAGTTCACGGTATGCAACATGTGTAGTATTATGATGTTCAGTTCATCATCAAAAACAATTTGTTGGGCTTTTGTCTATGTTGACTCCACTGTAACTTGATTCTGCTGTCAACTGTTATCACAAAATTGGAGTAGTTATGTTAGAAGTGATTGATGATAATTGATTAATAAATGTAAAACAGTTCGTCACACCAGATATAATGGCGTAATGGCACATTAACACCAGAAAGACAAACGTGATAATACTTCTGCAGCACATTGCCAAAATGTCAACATCTCCAAAATTGTCACCTTTTTACGTGCACAAAATTACACATAGCACGGACTTGGATTTGTGCTATCTTTGATGTGTCAGCTATCTCACATCTAGTTGCGCCTCTGATTAGCTTATGATACATGGTGGTATGTAACCCTTTGACACCCACTGTTGCAATATGTGTATTATTGGTACAGATATAAAGCATCCTGTGCCAGACCGGGTTAAGCCTTCATTTGTAATTTTTGACATTCGGACAATCTGACGTTCAGGGCTGAATGTCAGAGTGCCCAGATGCCAAAAATTACAAATGATGGCTTAACCCGGTCTGGCACAGGATGCTTTATAGTTGTACCCATATGGCCTCAGTGGGTGTCAAAGGGATAAATGATTGATTGATTGATAGTCAAGTGATAGATGCTAATATGAAGCAGCAAGTGTTGTAGCTCGCTGTATTGGTGATGCTGCTGTCGCTGTCTTGCAGCCGTTTATGCCAGAGCCGACGGAGGAGCATGTTGATTGGATACCGGAGGAACGCCGTCATGTTGTCAACGGCGACAGTTCTTCTACCGCAGCCAATGAGGATACACCGACATGCTTCCGCTGTGGTGGACCAGGGCGCCTCGTAGTCTGTGACCGCGTGAAGTGTGGTCGTGCCTATCACCTCACATGCATCGGTGTTCATCGACTACCACACGGTCTGTGTTGCTTTCAACGTCGTTCAATACGTTTGTAGCTGTTTATAAACTTTGTTAAAATCTTTGTGTTTTTCTTCAACATGAAATAGGTTAAAATGTTATAATTAATAGGTGTCGAGTGCAATTAACGAATGCAATTAATTATATTAATTGCATTCGTTAATGTGTTTATTAACACTCGCGTCAGTTTGTTGCCATCAGCAAACGACTACACGTCTCATCTACTGCGACCACTGTCAAACTTGCCATCAAGCAATTTTATTAGCTATTTTTAGACTAGTGCTGCAATCATAAAATAATAATTAATTGAACATTATTGGATCGTCAAATAATTGCAGTTCAGTTGAATGTACTGGTAGTCCTGCTTTATAGATTTAATATGTGCTTTAATTTTAGTAACGACATTAATTTTTTAATTGCAATTAATTCTTTAACACGTTGATGA
>Ga0056114_1000566_pt1 | contig 13546 bp, 10 predicted proteins | sample WorMetHERISLAND1_FD_77005 | JGI IMG/M metagenome (GOLD analysis project Ga0056114, IMG submission 77005) | Marine gutless worms symbiont microbial communities from Max Planck institute for Marine Microbiology, Germany - Olavius loisae HERON... ...
GGTGGGTCACTTTGGGCCCAAATTTAGGGGTGTTCCCCTTGGAGCAGACCCGTCATGTTGGGGTTGCAAAGAGCAAACATCCCAGGCTAACTAACGGTGAAATTATTTTAGAAGAATTCCAACATATGTGATCACAATCCACCAACGTCACAGACAGACGGACAGACAGTCAGACAGACGACATGCGATCGCAATACCGCGCTTTGCACTAAAGTGCATCGCGCGGTAAAAATACACAAAAAAGAAACTAAAAAACAAATGCCAGTGACAATTAAGTCCGGTCCAAGTCCTATATCCGCGAAGGCAGTCTAAATGGCACCAGAAAGACTACGGAGGAAAGAATTTGTGAAACAGAGGAGTTTTAAGTCTTCTTTGGTGGCTTAGGTTGCTGACCAATGTTTGGAATATAGACTATTACAGAAGACGACAGAACTTAGAAGATAAGAAAACCTCTTCGTAGGAAATCTCTGGACTGATGGTAGCACCAACGAACTGCATAGATTTTGTTCGGTCGTGAGAAAGGATGACGCATAGTTCCGTCCTAGGAACACGTTCAAAAACATGCAACAATTTGCACGTCTTTAATCGTTTTCACAGCGCGACGCTATGATTGCATAGCGCAGACTATTCTGCGACATAATGTCTGTATGTCTGGTCGTCTCGCCGTCCATTTGGTTGTGACATCAGCTACACGTATTATAGAAACCTTGTCAACATATGCAGTTAGTTCACTTTAGTTCTAAAATAACAGCTACGATCGCGACATTCCGAAAGCAACCAATATGTCGCTGTAACTCAGAAATGGTGTAAAACAGGGCATATAGTTACTAGCCAATAAAAATAATATGCACTCTACGAAAGTGTATCATTATATATGGCTTTAATTAACCTTTGAAAGTCTTAATTCTTAAGTTACTTTATAAATTCCTCGAAGCCACAGGCAGGTAGACTGGCAAACAATGTCGCACCATATTCTAGTAATGCCAGAGCTTTTTGTAATAAATTGTTCAAAGCTATTTATAAAGAATGGTTGCAACAGACACAAACAATTAGAAGTAACGAACAAGAGCTTGTGGGTACCTAGTGAGTAGGCCATAAGCAACCTCGTGCCGTGTCTTTTCGTAGTATTTAACGACAGGAAAACCTCCGTGTGACGTCTCGAGCAGCAGCCGAGCCAGGTGTGACAGACTCTCCCGCGGTGTCAACGTTATCACCGGTAGATGCATGACGTCACGCGCTTTGAACAGTTCCAGGTTCAACCTGTCATCACAGGTAGAAACACCGCTCACCTGGTCGCCGCCGCTGCTGCTGCTGGCAATGGTGACGACATCGTGAATTTGCTGGACATATTAAATTACTTGATAGCGAAATGCACTGCAAAGAAGAATGGATATCGTTCTAAAAACGCGGTGATTCATGCTCAAAATGATGAGAAAGTAAGACAAATTCTGATAGATTCCTGTCAATGCCCGTAATGCTTTCCTAGACTCCGTCCCTATACCAAATGGCTTCAGCGTAGGTAAAAGCAAATGTAAAATGACATAAGAAATGGACACTTTCGAAGATACAGAAATATGTTCACGAAGATAAACATGCAGTTTACCAGTTATGTCATAATCTGATAAAAACAAACGATTATTTGGAACAAACCTCGAAATAAAACTTTATAATTTATAAACTGTTAGCAATAACGCTCAATCTCTTCTCAGCCTCAACTTTAATCTCCACAAACATTCATTTGCTTGCGTCTTTCATTCTACTTTCACACACTTGTTATTCTGTGGGATTAATATCACATTGCGGAGATGGTACTATCTGCATTGTCTGTAACTAGACGTGTGATGAGAGCGTGAAAATCCACGCCCAGTCAGACGTGCATACACACAGACTCGACCGATCGTTGTACCCATGTGTAGCGCAGTTCTGTGAAACAAACTGACTCGTGAGTGCAGTGGCGTCGGAACGAAATCAGCAAAAATTGCCCCTCGAAATCCGAAAGGCTGAGCCAGGGTGGGGTTCTTTGGGAGGGGCGGTATTGCGGTAAGCCCCCTGTCCACCAGCTAGGGGTCTGGGGAGCGCTGTATAAGTTCCCCCAGTTGGGTCCGGGGCGAAGCCTCGGCCGCCGAGTTTTGGTGCATGTTGTGTTCTTCAGGTGAGCTGGCTTCCCCTGCAGTCCTGATACGCAAAACTGTTTGTAACCAACTGATAAACTTCTTCATATTATTGCGGGGGTGAAAAGATACTTTCAACCCCGCGGTTTCAGCATTGCGGAGACGAGCGCCCCCGTTGCCCCCGCGGTTCCGACGCCTTTGCGTGAGTGACTATGGTACGTGCAGTGTGCCGTCTCACAAGCTATAACGTAAGTCATACACAGTTTACGCCCGATGTGCATCTGCAAACCACAACAGCACTGTATTCTGTCTGCTACTGTAGCTGGCAGCTTACAGCACGTGCTGATCGTCGTAGACGATCGGTTCAGAGTCGAGGAACGGAATGCAGTAGAGCTCGAGTAGCGAGTGATAGAGAGGATGCGTGATGTAGTCTCCAACCCACTTCGCCATCATGACAGCGACCATCAGAGGCAGCAGGAACCCGACGTCGTTCGTTATCTCGATCTGCACAATCAGTTCACTGCCGTGTAAGTAATTACAGGGGGATGAAGAGCTTGCAAGTGGCCGCAGAAAGCCGCAAACGAGTTAATAACACTTGAAAAAACAACGAATAAGGCACGGCAAGTGCATGAAAAATCTTGCGGATGGGCCGCAGTGTCTCTAGACATACGCACTAAACGTCGTCATCGTCATTCGACCAGCTTAGAGCCGTAACGGCGTGTACGTTTCAGATAGAGACTAGAGTTGTTTACAGAGTGCTGTAGTAATATTGCGTAGCGTACCATGATGACCGTGAGAGACATAGTCAGCCGAGAGACGCCGGCGAAGAAAGAGGCCGCTCCTATGAGAGCCATCGCTCCCGGATCCATCCACGTCCAGAATTCATCCGTCGGGACGCCTCCGTAGACGTGAATGAGTAGGCGACCGATCACTCGACCGTACAGACCTCCGATAAACCTACGAGACATCACCTGGTGCCGTCACCGTCACGCGCTCGCTTTATCGCTGCTGCTATTCATAGTACGTCTCTCTCTGGTTATCCGGTGTACAACCGAAGAGTGACCACTAGAATGTGAGATTACTTTCAGTTCGTTTGAAACAGTTCATGTCGCACGTTTTAAATCTTTCTTCGCGAACCAGCTTGAAAAAAGCAAGAATTTCAATAACAATCATAGATTTGTGGAACAATGCAGACTGTCTTTGTTTCTCATTGATGTGGTTTGTTTTCACATTCAACTATGCAGAGCTTTTAACTTAAGAATAAATTCGGGGCTTTGTTAAGGGACAGTTTTTAGCCGTACTATCGTGTGCATTTTACGGTATGCCACTCTGTAGCTGTAGCATCAGCGCATAGAGACAAATTTTAAACTGATGTTTAGCGGGTATATTTTTGCCATTTAAAAAAGGAAATTTTCTGCAACACGATGCGCTGCCAATGTGCGTATGTCGTATTATTCAACAGTTTGCAGAGTGTAGTAAGTCTGCTTGTTTTGAACTACATTCTTCAAGCTGATGCTTTTTATTAATAGTTTGTTCCCTTTTGAGTCTATACCTTTACCGAAAGAACTAAGCTTGAAACAGTAACTGTCCTTTCCACTGTAAATCATAAGCTGATTTCACTGACGCAGACTGTGACCAAAATGTCCAAGCTATCCAGTTTTTACATTCAATTATTTTCCTTCATTTTATGTTTCTCGTCACGTGCGGTAAACTTAAGCTTTTTAGCGCACGTTAAATAATTATATTTAAATAATCATATTTAAATAATGTGTGTCATATTATATCGTACTTTGCGAAGCTTTTAAATCATGGACTAAACACTTACAACATGGGAATGACGATGCCGCTGGCGACTGCCGAGCCTGCCGCCCAGCAGCACAGAACGAAGTAGATAGGAAGAATGGCAAGCAACGCGTCGCAGTTGAACTGGGTGTGTGTTCGACGCGAGAACAACAAACGTAGAGCGAAATGGACATTGACATTGAGCAAACTCGCTACTACACGTCACAACACAACCGAATGTCACGACATGACAGTAAAGTGTTTATCAATATCAACTGGCAACATTATCACGGAATACCCTGTGGGAGGCTAAATTACTATTGGACGTTGCGCCTTCCTTGTCGCCGGCGCTCGCAATTGGCCGATGTCACTTCAGCACCACCTCTTCTCACCTTCAGACAACGACTGAAACTGCATTTGTTTCGACTTTCATACCCTGGCCTAGTTTTATAAATTAAAACAATTTCTTGATTGATTGATTGATTGATTGAGTGATTACACATTGGATCTGATATCTCTGTCACTAAATACTGTTACTCTGGATCACATTACATATGTAGCAGAATTCCTCAACACTTTCTCTCTGTTTACCCGCAATTAGTATGTTGTCACTCACTATAATTCGTCCATGACGCCCATGACATGACGTTCGTTTCCCCACACCTTTGACGCCCACTGTTGCCATAAGCATCCTGTGCCAGGCCGGGTTAAGCTGTCATTTGTAATTTTTGACATCCGAGCTGAGCTTCAGAGTGTCGGATGTCAAAAATTACAAATGACGGTTTAACCCGGCCTGGCACAGGATGCTTTATAGCTGTTCCCATATGGCAATAAAGGGTTAAGCTTATGCACAGCCCAACACCCGCTGCAGCTCGCTCTACTTTGCTGGCTAGTTCCAGCATTTTAACCAGCGAGCTGACAATGAACATAGTCTCATCAGTAAAATCTCGGTCTGGGTCACAAAGTCCGTCATTATTGAGCTATTCTATTCCAGCTGACATGCGCCGTATTGCCTGAAATGAACTTATTTATTGATCGATTGATTGATTGATCGATTGGCGCGTTGTGAGATGTAGTAACGTCTGCAGGTTATTAACTCACCCTCGTTATACTCTCCGTCGACTACAGTACCGTTGACATACGTTGGCGGTCGACACCAATAGTGCTGGACCTGGTCTGTGTCGACGTAGTAAGACGTCGGCGGACTGAGACACTGGCCCGTGTTCACGTCATTTGCTTCCGGTAAAGTTTTGGCGGAAGATTTAGCGGAACGTTTCACTAGCTTGTCAACGCCCGTCAGCGGTGGCACCGTAGTTGACGAATCGTGCCTACAAACGAGTTTAAATAATAAAGATAAAATCTACAGATCACGTTTTGTTTCTCAACAAAGTAAACATATCCTAATCATGTCTTGTATACACTCCTTCCCCCTCAGGAGTCGACAGGAATCTGCGTTTACACTTTCGTAGGTCAAACCGCGTCTGTTACGAAAAGATCATCGCCCGTGTGCTATACAACGGCGTTTATTAAATTGACATCTACACTGCACAAAATTCGGTCAGTCGATTGTCAGGTAAGTCATTAACCACCAAATGCCATATTTTAAGGCTAAACTGCACCAAATTAGATGTTTTAGCCGATGTAATTTTAATAATCAAGCAGCAGCACGGCCAGATGGCCGCTACAACACGCGGCCCACCCGGATAATTAAAGATTGCTATTACATATTCTACGTTGGTACGGGACAGACAGACACTATCGCTCTGATACAACTGTACTTAATAATATACCAGCCGTCTGGTCCGGTATAGGCCGCTAGACGGTGTAGCTATACAATGGCGCGGTTCACGCCATAGTACTCAGCCTATAGCAGCAAAGACAATGGCGTACAGTGTGACGACAAATATGGAAAATTTCGCGAAAAACTCGCTGTATCTCTCATACAGCTTCGTCTACAAAATGGCACAAAAGCCGACCACGTTCGATTAGTAGCCATCGTTAAGTGAACTTTCAAAAAGACCCCTGCCAAAAATTTGTCAATTTCTAATGGAAAAAATGTCCGCAACAACCCTCAGTTTTTGGGAATCGTGCGATAAAATAGTTGGAGTATTTTGTGTGCCAAGCGAAATTGATATAAGTGGCGCTCTGTTTTTGAGCTTCTCGCAGGAAAATATTTTTAATTTAAAACACAGACAAATATTGCAAAAATTAGGCGTTTGCGCTGGTAAAACGTATTTGACGATTTGCGAACAAAGGGCCACTTTGGCGTTGGCTTGATGTAAATCGATCCGCTTTTCACAAAGTATGCGTGAACAACTATTTCTACATTTTCGTCCCAGTGATCTTGACCTTTGTCCTTTTGACCTCAAGATTACTTCACCGTTCACTTGTGTAAGGGACAATATCTCCATAATATATGAAATTTCCACGGCGTTCCGGTTCTAAGTGAAAGAATAGTATGTGACAGAAAGACAGACAGACAGACAGAATATCACAAAATGCGCGTTTTCGCTGGTGGAATGTATTCGACGATATGTGTAAAATAAGCCAAGGAGCATTTTGATCTTGATTCGACTTACATCGATCCATTTTTCACGAAGAGTGCAACGCTTAATGCGGTCTCCTAGGGAGGGCCCCGTAATAATATAATTAGAAATATCAGCGGAATACCACGTGTGATGCGGGGTGACGGTTGTCGGTTGATTAATGTATTCTTTACAGACTATCGATCGACATGGAAATGCAGCTGGCAAAAACAGCGCTATTGTTACCCACAAAACCTGCAAAACACAGGCAATTATCAGCATCAAACACATGGCGTAGTTTTAATATGGATATGCAGTCAACCAGAGCCATCGCGGCGTCCATAATGACCGGCATTCAGCTGATCACCGCTAGTTACAGCGTTTAATCACGGCCGCTGTTCATTGTTATTTGCTGTCCACTTGTTCGCACGTTGACAGACAGATTGTTTTATTTTTATTCATTCACATACTTGTTTGACACATTTAATAAAGATTAGTAATAAAGATCAATGCTGCTGCTGCTGCTGCAGCCGCTATTACTATACTACCTGTATAATGCTACTACCACTACCAATACTCCCACTATTACTACTACTACAAGTTACAGCCACCAACCACCACCACTACGACATATACTACATAATAAAAATAAGCTGCATTATAAAGATAAAAATTATGATTAATGTTGCCAGAATGAATTTGAAAGCTGCATCAGTATTTCAGGACGAAACAGGTTATAATTTTAGGGTATTTTACAAGAATATATATTTTTCTGTACAAAAAACGTCATAGTTTGCAATGTAATAAAAAATAAGCCACGACTTTCCAGGAAAGCGACAATTGTCCTGGTTGATGTAAGTCTAACAGATAAATTCTGATCTAGTTCAGCTGTTATACCGCGTTTATTAGAGATTATACAGTAACATAAGATTGGTAATTCTGATATACTGATACTGTAGACATTGGTGCCGTCCTGCATTCGTAGGGCCTATACCAGCCCAGCCTATGACCCACTAAGTGCAAAACTACCAAAATCTAACCTGTTCTACTTCTAGGACAATAGTGACATTGTGAGGCAAACTTACGACGATAACGAGCGGCTCAAAGAACCGTAGAATCTTCTGTGCGACGGCGTGCCGTAGTCGGGAGAATATGCGACGACGAATTTTGGCCATTTTAATATTGAGAATGGTGAAGATGGCGCCGAGAATGCCACCAATTATACCAATCAACAGTGCCGGTACAAACATGATCAAATTCACCGGGATAGCGCTTCCAAGCTGCATAGACACAATATCATCCTGTTTCATTGACGAATGCTCACGACGATTGCCAATCACCTTAGTTAGGCTACCAGTTAATAAGACTGAACGTTTAATGAACAGACAGAAAACGATAAATATGGAGAAATCCGAAAAAATTATCATAAAGCTGTTTACGGTAGCACGATTGCTCAGATCTGCTCGTCTGCACTGCATAGACCAATTTTGTGAAAATAAAAAACGCGACCGTAACGATTGGTAAAGTGGTACGGCAAACATCAACTCTGTTGGAACTAAATACATTTAAGAAAAACACGACACTTTTTGCCGATCTCGATCTAGAATAAATCATAATCATAGAATCCAATACGTATTTTATGCTAATAAACCTATTAACGATAACGATATTAGCAACTGGATACAGGCAAGATAGAACGAACAACGAAGGCAAACAAATGTGTGAGATGGAAATGCTGCTAAGAATGCGGAAGTAATTATACGTAACAGTTAGACGATTAAGCTTTAATGATGCAATTAATCTAGCTAGTCTCGGATATATTAGTAACTGTCGCATTATTTTGTCTTTATATTGTGGCATCGAAGACAACAATTTTGAAAAGGGCGCACAATGGAACTTTTAAATCATTGACCTACTCTTATCGTTTGTCTCTCAATACGAAGTCTACAGGTGAGTTAACTACCCATAACAGAGACGTGATAGAAGTTGCTAAATCGCCGCAGAAAACATTTAATTAGGCCTATATAGAGAGAGAACGTTTTGCCTTAAAGATGATATATTTGTCGGTCTTGAAGAGGCCGAACATGCCATCAAAGTGAAACTCGTGGAACGAGGAGTTGAAGAGATCACACGTGAACGTTGCCATCATACAGCAGAAGAACGTCATCCAGCCGAGTTTCAGACTCCAGAACGACGACACTTCTTCCATGGCGAACAGCAGTCCTCCAACTGGAGCAGCAAACGCTGCCGACACGCCTGCCGCTGCTCCGGCTGTCGTGAAGTTACGCCTACACAAGTCAGTGCATGGCATTCTTAAAGTCTGCACTATTGGACGGTTGATCTAGCGTGAATCGGATCACTTGGATGATTAAAGGCTGCAACCCACACAGGCGAACTAGTTGGAAACTAGTTTGAAACTAGTTCGCAACTGGTTCGCAACCCGGGTTTCCAACTAGTGTCCAACTAGTTCGCCTGTGTGGGTTGCGGCCTTAATCGTCCACATCTAATATTATGGAAACTAGTTGATATTTTGAACTATAGGTTTATTATGTGACATTTCCATTATTACTAGAAAGCCATACGTGACAAAACACCAAGACGTAAGGCTAGCGACTTTCCGTAATGGTTCTATCTATTTTGTAGGCGTTTTCACGTTTGTTCCTGTCATTTCTGTTTCTAAAGTATGGACTTGACAATAGTTCTCACAACACAACTGCATATTTCGATACTCAAATAAGGTCTAAAAATCAATTCACTGAAAGTTTAGCCAACAACACATTACACAGTAACGTAAGTTACGTAATACTCTCTTTTTGTAACATTAAATTCATTATTAGTATTTCCAACTATCGCTTTCCAGCGCTTGCAATACAGGATCATTGAGGCAGGTGTTATTTTAGACGACACACCACAGTGTCACAACATCAGTGATATCAGGTTTCTATCAACCGAATCAAATGCCTTTTTTCAAACTGATGAACATATTGATAAACAGAAAATATTTCTTACGGAGTAATAATTGTTGGACGTTTGAATTCTATCTGCTGTGAGCGGAGTATGACAGTTACGGGATACTACATTACATTAAGACTGTAGGTATTTTAGATTAATTTTCTATCACAAATTCAAAATATTAAAATGAATTAAATGCATTATACAATAGGCCTATCAAAAATCAACAGTCTGGCTCGCCTGTCCTCTGAATTGCGGAATCGAGTGAAAAACGGCAGAGTAATGTTAAGCGTTCGTGATCGGAACTGACTTAAACCGGTACCGGCGATACTTCTGCACACGACCCAGCACCAAACACAATCGACAATCAATCACAACATCATGCACAACATTGTCTCTAATTTTCTGTCGCTGTATCTATGCTTGCAGGTGTCCGCTGATCAACGTTTCAGCAAATGGAGGACATCCGACCGTGACGATACACCGACACCGACTGCTATTGCGAGACCAGATCCGCGTCGGACGACCATCCGACTCACCGGAACATACACATTACACACACATACTCTCTCTCTCTCTCTCTCTCTGACGGCTCCACGGATATCGGTAGCCATCGTTTTGTTGATGTACACTTGAATAGTTTTAGTTGGCTACTAGATAAATAAGCTTACTAATAAAGTACTATCACTAATGTCACACAAGAAAACAGCGACGTACGCGCGATTTCAGCTCCCGTCCTTCAAAGACTATAGTGTCAATTTGTCCAAGTTTTATGGAGAAATTCCAGTACTTGTTTGTTTGCGGCGCAGCCATTTAGCAGATAATAGGGCCTACGCTGTTCGTTACCGGGTGCGACTGTTAATTGTTACAGCGTGGCGACAAGGGATCACCAGCTGAGTCGGTGCAGCTTTTATGTTGTAATTTGTCAGTAACTGAACATTTGTGGAAGAGAATAAAAGAAACACAAAATCTCAGGGCGACTGAACACATATAATATTGACAAAGTAAAGTACATGTGTTATGGACGTAGACGGGTTTCATCCTCCGTCGCATATTCCTCTCGCGCTTGCTGCATTTCTTGAACTTTGACGAACTATCATTGAACGTTTATGAGATGGAACAAAAGAATGCAGAAAGTTCCAGATAAATGGAAAATCGTGGGCTAGGTGCAGAGAAGGTATGCAGAGAAGTGAAGATGCAATTTGTTGGAGTGCCCACTTATCTATAGTATAGTCTTTACCTAATTCAGCAGCTCACCTTGAGGACAAACATACTCAAAATAGAGACTCAAAAGATTATTGTATACATTTGTTTTATGTACAGAAGGGCTATTCGAAAAACGCTGCATAGATTACTCGTATTGTTCAATACTAACTATGTATCGTGCATTATTTCTAAGATAACAAAGTCTTCAAAATACGTTCAGCCATTTCGACAAAGCGCACCAGCACAACGGGCCGTTTTCGAGACACTAATCAAGAACTTTCGCGACAGATTTACAACAGCATACCGCCCATGTGCTATATGTCGCGCGTAATTTAAACACGTCAACAATATCCACAGAATAGCGTATACGTGTATGCGTGACACATTGGCTTGCAACAATGCGTCGTCGCATATTATTAATCAACCAAAATGTATCATCAATACTTAGCCTGTAGACATAGTCACAGATTTATTGATGACGAATACAAATCACTGTAATGGACAATTATTGATTCATTATCGACGATTTATATGATTAATTTCGCTGAGAGATACTATGTCTATAATCGGCTATAGACCCAGACTGCAGTTGTCAAACTCACCAGTGACGACTGTGTGCTATGATGGTTTGTGTGCTGATCTGGTGCTGGAGTAATGCATTTACAAGTCGTTAGTTCTATTCCACTGACCTTGTAATGAGACCACTTGCGTTACGTTTAATTGCTAGCGAAAATTGCATTATTTCAACTGTGCAGTCACTACTTCAACGCACTAATAGCTATAGTCTAGGGTCAACAAAGACCTACAAAAGAAGGTGTTCACCTGGGAGGAAGCAGAGGTGGCAGCTATTGACAGACATGGATGGCGTCGGATTATAGCCCAGTGTATCCAGTTGGATGCGGGATAAATAAAAGTCAAAGTCAAGGTCATAGTCTAAGGCCTCAAATGGACGTCAACGGCATTAAAATACAATCACGCTAGTGATGATATTCGAGCAAATACCCAATGTGAATCATCGGTCCTTCTGGGCCGACCGGAAGACCAGCACCGACTGCGCATGAACAGGAAAAGAACTTGACGCAGATAGTCGGCAGATTGAGCACGTGACGCATGACGGTCCCGTTGAGAAAACCAATCACTTCCGGTATTCCTGACCCGCCAGCTTCCTGGCAGATGAACTGCATGTACAGTCAGAACACGGCGATATCAACGCAACGTTCGTTCTGGCACTGTGCGAAGCATAATAACTCATCGCGTTTGGTTAACTAAGTGCGTCTACTGCATGTTCTGTTTCTTATTAAGACATCATACTGGCGCTGTACAAGTTATATACAGGCTTACGTATACCTTACATACAGGGATATGACAAGGCAGCAATGCTGGAACCAGTCGGATGTTGGCCCAACGTGAAACACTTACTTACTTAAAAGTCAACAAAATCTTCAAATACACAAAACCACAGAGCTACAATGTCGTGAGAAAAAGTGACAGTTCTTGCAGCCGACTGTTATTCATATATTAATAACTTAATTAATTGGCTTATTGGTACTTACGACGACTGATGCGGCGCTGGCTGCAGTGAACAGCACGCTGAAGCCAACTGTCCATAGCCAAGCTATTCCGAGACTGTTTTCCTGTACACACACGACAACACACAGTCTTCGTTCTTGTACTTCTTATTTGCTAATTTTTTGTTAAGCTTCAATAAGTGTCACTATGTGTCGACGTCATAGGCCTATCAGTGCAACTTTTAGTGGTCAGAGAAGACATGTCTGCATATGACGAACTGAAACAAAGAAGTGCGTAGCGATGATCGACTATTCCTTCATTTCTGAAATTAACACGCCGACTCATTGGTCATAAACAAAGTATTGCATTTAGGTGGTAAGAATTTTGGTTTTGGGTGAACAATTGAACACCAGTAACACGATACGATTCGATAAAAAGAGTTTAACGTGGACTGAAAAGCTGAGTGTGGCCAGCTTAATCTAGCACATACAACCAAAAACAAAAAAAGTATAAATAGAAGAAACTAAAACAAAAAACGTCAGTGTCCAGTAAGTTCGGTATAAGTCCCAGATCTGTGAATGCAGTCCGAATTGCATGAAAAGATCGCTGTCATAAAATGGCGCCGACTTGCTGGATGGTGTGGCCGTGGCGTTGATGGCGGATGTAACCACTCGTCCGCGTTCACACTGGTAGCATCTCAGCGACGTGAAGCACACATTTATTATTTACAACTGTCGCCGCGTCATTACATGCTGCCGAGAGGTCGACAGTCTTGATACGCTCATGCGCTGGCCGAAGACTCGTAGAGTGCATAATAGAACAAATTCATTACATCTGCTCGTTGTCAGTGCACTGCTGCTGCCCTCTGCAGTATGACATGCTTATTTGTCATCATCTGACTTCTTCCACATATACTGTATCTCGTTTTAAACACATCGTGAAGCCGACCGCAAGAAGGCCTTCCCAAATGCCACTCCGCTGCGGTCTGTTCTTGTTCTTGTTGTTGTGGTTGTTGTTGTTCGTGTTGGTCCAATTTCGTAACTTATTTCTCGGCCCTTTCTACACCGATCTCCAACAAACTTGTACGCTGTATTTATATACAGTGTGAGTCAACACCCCCCCCCCCCCCTGGGGGGACCTGACATTTTTCATTTTTTTTTCACAAGCGGTTGGGAATTTTTAATCGATTTTTTACACACCTATTATACGTTCATATCTACGCTAGACTACAAATGTTTATACAATTATCACCAATTTGACGAAGTTATGCCATATTAAGCGCGACTACCTAATTCACATAATATGCTCAAAATGTCCAACATCGGCCGAAACACACGCGTTCAGACGTTTGCGTAAGTCGTTGATAGCTTTGTTGATCGTTGTCTGTGGCAAGTCACTATAAAATAAACACTTTTATAATGTCAACAAACATGTTGGATATGTCATCACATGACGTCAACA
>Ga0056114_1000567_pt1 | contig 13541 bp, 3 predicted proteins | sample WorMetHERISLAND1_FD_77005 | JGI IMG/M metagenome (GOLD analysis project Ga0056114, IMG submission 77005) | Marine gutless worms symbiont microbial communities from Max Planck institute for Marine Microbiology, Germany - Olavius loisae HERON... ...
GTTGTGGACCAGAGAAACTCGGTCTTCGCAGTGTTCAGCTGTAACCGATTGGAACGCATCCACGCCGCAACCTCGTCGATGCATGCAGACATACGCGTCAGCAGATCCTGAGATGCTGACGGTGGGCAGGAGCCTAATATCTGCGTATCATCAGCGTAAAGGTGCGGAATGAAACCATGACGCTCAATCAGTGACAGCAGATCGGCAGTGTACAGCAAAAAGAGAAAAGGGCCGAGTACCGACCCCTGCGGCACACCGCACGTGATAAAAGCTGGAGCCGAGGTTGAAGAACTGGTCCGCACGTGTTGACGGCGACCGACCAGATAAGTTCTAAACCACTCAAGTGCCACACCGCCGAGCTGATATGTATGTTCTAGCCGACGAAGAAGTATGTTATGGTCTACCGTGTCGAAGGCCGCGGCCAAGTCCAGTAGCACCAGTGCCGACAGGTCGCCGGCATCAATAGCTAGTAGTATATCCGACAGAACCTTCAGGATAGCCGTCTCTGTTGAATGGTAAGGTTAATATGCGGATTGAAGCCGCGGAAGCAGGCCCGACGTGTTAAGGTAAGCCAACAGCTGCCGCGCAGGTGGTGCGTAGGAGGTGCCTATTTACAAACGTTCACAAATGTGACGTCATAACGACGTCGTCGGCCGCAATGAATATCTAATTTCTACATTGTCAGAATCTAACTTTCAACAGAAGTGTTATGGGTGAGGCTGACGAAATGAAACACGAAGCCGATTCCAGAGCGGTAATGAAGTGCTGGACACGAGGTGATCGAGCACTAATGAAGCACGAGTGGATGCAGAGGTTGAACTGAACAGTGATCAGGTGATGCAGATTGTTAGGTTGAGTGGTCATGAGCACTTTGTCAGTTTGTCTGTTAGTGACACTGGAGTTTATGCTCAATTCTTTTATGAATTCCGAGCCAAGTTTCGAATATGCTGTAGATGATTTATTTCGGATTTGGGGAAATTATTAAATTAGGCCCACGATTTAAGCGGCTACTAAATACATTTTTGTTCGGATGCTGAGATCGCGGCGCATTGTGACTAACTGTTAAATCTGCGCCTCATAAGTTTTCTTGCTTACTTACTTACTTACTTACGATAGGAGACGGAAGAAGGACAGTAATCATTTTTGGAATGATTGGATAGATAGTACTGGCAATTCTTTTAGACTAAGTTAGGTTTGATACATCGAAGTTGATGAATATGAGAATAGCGCAGGCTTCGGAGAAAAATAAAATTTGGTCATGAAAAAAAAGAGATGTTCGTCAAAGTTAAAGCTAAGGTTACGAACAGAGTAACGTAATTTTTGCGCACGCCATGCATAATGCATCGCATGGGTAAAAAAATATGTCAAAGATATGTCAAAAACACTCACATGCAAAAAGAAACCAAAAAGTAATAACAAAGCAAAAACGTACCAGCTAACAGTATTGACATACAACAACAACAACAACAACAGTTCAGTTAATAAATTCAACAGTTGTTGCAAAAGGTATTCTATATAACTTGTCGCAAAAACAAAAATAATTATAATGTTATAATATACTAAGTGCTCGAGTCCAGATAATGCGCAAATCATTCTAAATTTCTTGAGACTAACAGTCACTGAACAAAACTGTTACTTTAAAAGGAATTCATGTTTTATAAGATATATCATCATAGTTTAAACAGTAACTTGTTTCCTGGTGTCATTTTGTTACGACACAATTTATCTTGTTCCAGTTTTGCTTTGACCTGTAACAAAAAATAAGTTAACTATAAAAACACTGTGTGAAACTGTGCTCTGCAGGAATACGATGAATCGGACGAGTTTCTTAATCAGTTCGCTGACGTCACCAGTGACCTGTCGGCGTCGAATATTCAGTGGGATCTGCTGGACAACCCGACACTCAGCTTCGACTCCGACTTTTCCGACGACATCGGCAACAGTGTCGCGTTCAATGACGACAGAAGGTCGCCGTCGCCGCCGCCGCTTGATCCAGCCGCCGCAGCATCATCGCCGACGACATCAGCGACACAGATGATCGTAGACGGCGATGAGGACACGGCGCCTCCACCACTGGAACCGATCGACGGCCATGTGTTCGGCGAGGAAATGTTGTATCAACCTTCGCCGTCGCAGACTCCATCTGCTGTATCTCAGACAGACGTGTTGCCACCGACAGACAGTATCGGCGTCGAGTTTAACTTTGACTTTTTGGACGCTGTGTCCAGTGACGTCGCCAGAGCCGTACCAGATACGAGACAACTAGTTGCTAGCTATCAACCCGTGCCTGTCGTCGCCGATACGCGGAACTCGGGTGTCCCGTTGCCTGTACAGCAGACGACGCTGGCAAACGGTGACATTGACCAACTGCAGCGCGATATTCTGCGTGGAATTGATGCTGCGCAGCTAGTCGATCGCTGTCGACAGTTGATGAATTCGACCGCGGAACGCATCAGTCGGTCACTTCATCGACTGCACGAACAGAATCAGCAACCGCCGTCCGTTAACACCGTCCGTGCGTCAACCATGCCGCCACCTCACCGTCTTCAAAGCTACGGACGTCGACGACCGTTCTTCGAGATGAGGCCAGCGGCGTCATTCCAGCAGCCGTTCATCAGGCAGCGAGGAAGGGCGTTGAGCGTTCGCGATCTCCTACCACGTCGTAGCCACCAACACGAACCAGTCTGGCTACCAGTTGATTTAAACAGTCGTGAACCGTCGCGGTCGCAAGATGAAATTTTCTGGCTCAATTCGAGGGAAGACTTAGTTATTCCGTATAACGATGACTTGAGCCTAGATTGGCTTTCTTCGAATTTCTCAACACCCGCTCTTTCCCCGGCGTCTGGCCCGCATCGTCCACAAGTCGCAACATCGGTCGTTGCGCCGGAACCGCCGCGCTCGAGTTCCACGGTTCCGCAAGGATCCGCGATCCATTCGTTGCATCCACTGATCAGGTCAGCGACGATGCCTCGTGGTCGACGTCGTCCAGCCGCCCGTCCGCGACTTCCTCGGCCTCGACCACTGCCGCCGTCTGCGTCAGTCCCGCTGCTCGCGTGTCCGTTCCACGGATGCGGACGTACTTACAGTAAGGCATCGCAGCTGGCGGCTCACGTCCGTCAACACACCGGCGAGAAGCCACACGTCTGCGACTGGCCGGGCTGCTCGTGGCGGTTCGCGCGGTCCGACGAGTTGACGCGACATCGTCGAAAACACACCGGAGAACGTCCGTTCGACTGTCCGCACTGCGACCGGCGATTCTCGCGCAGCGACCACCTCACCATTCATCTCAAGAAACACGAAGCCGAGATCGCTGCCAGCGTCCAGACAGTCGACGACTCACTAGCGCAGTTCTTGACCGATACGAACAACAACAGTGATGCCGCATCGCAATATATGAATATGTTGTAAAACACATCTGCGGCATATACAGTGTGTGTCAAAAAAGTTTCAAGTTTATTTGTTATCAGCACTGAAAAATACAGTAGTCTGTACAAATATTTTTGGTACATATTATGAATAAGGTTCTACTTAGAGTTTGCTGGTTCAAGTCGCTTCTTGTTTACTTACTTAATTTTACTTTTATTTGCCAACGTCAATTTTATGTTACTGCAATCGACTGAGAAATGCGGCCTTCTGGTGGCTGGGTGGAAACTCATTTATTGACTGAACAGGATAGCTTTTCTTGAGACGTTTTTGGGACGCTTTTAGCATAATAATAAACCGTTAGGAATCGCTGTCTTCGGCTTAGTAACAACGAATTGTTGCGGAAAAACTGCAAAAATTATTTCATGAAACAAAACGAAATGCAGACAGAGAGGCAGACAGACATACAAACGAACAGCGTACAACGCTTAAAGGCGAAAGATTACCGAATAACATTTAATGTTATAATGTCGAAGAGTTTCGGTTTTACTCTACTATTTGCGCAATTATAACTGTAAATCACTATCTAGGCCTCATAGATTAGAGTTTGTGATACAGTAGTTCATCCCATTTCGTCACTAATTACTCGAACGTAAAACATTATTTTGTTTCCAAAAAATAATAACTGGTTTTAATTTGCACTTTTAGTCGAGCATGAGCAGACCTCTGCTCACTCAAGTTCACTTTTTCGAATTATCATTCCTGAGTTGGATATAGATCCGGTCGGTTGTGGTAACAATCGAGTCTTCTTTGTTTAAACTCTAAAAAATTGGAAATATTAGACTTTTCATATAATCACAGACATTAATCAGTAATCCAGACAACAAACAACAAATCGTGAGCACGTACGCCTTTAGACTCCTCTGGTTATTTATTGAGTAGAAATAGCACAAATTTTGTACAAAAATACTAATTAATCTTTAAAATATTTCTGACTGCATGTTTTTCAAGGAAAAATATTTGTAATAGCATGTGTGCGTAAACAGGTAACACTTGAAATGGCCGAAAGTGACAATGATAACAACGGTCAATTTTGTCACTGATACAGTTTACAGATGATGCCTTATTCGGCCGAACGCCACGTTAGTAACGTCAGTTGCTACAAGTTGTCCGTCTGTCGTCTGTCTGTTGTCATTGGCTGTGACGGCTAAATGGCGAGATTCTTCCGGAACTTTTTCGTCGAATGTCTGAAGGGAATTCATCAGTGTAGCTGTTAGGTTGGACATACTGTAAGAGACCGCTGAGACTCTCTTGGAATCTCTCCAGTGCCTTCAGACTCCTGGTTACGACGGTTAATCCTGCCAAATTTGCTAGCTCTGCTTCTTTTGACTTTTGACGGTGTGAACGGCCGACAAACACAATACACATAATTACAGACTGTAACGAATTACTTAGAAGTTTATTATCCGAGCTCAGTAGGCTCGCATGCATGTCATGGCATGCAATTGTGCCTGTCGTCTGTTACTCGTGCACGTACTAGGCTAGGCCTATAGGCGGCATTTCGACATAGCCAACAATATCGACAGATCTACGTCACGTAGCCTAACCCTAACGCTCGGTTTTCTCATCACCATAGCTGAGCTCCTTTTTTACCGTTTCACAACTTTACAACAACTGTTTTACTATTGACTTTCATGTAAATTACAGTATCGAGACATGTAATTTGTTTCCATTTGTCTCTGTCACACGCCATAATGAGATTTCAAGTACGGTATGCTAGTGGCATATAGGCACAAGCATAAAAGTTTACGTGAATCATTCAGATCCACAGTAAGCTCACAGGTCACGACTATGTGCAAAAAGCAGCGGCTGAAAAACTGAATGGTAGATTTTTGACTAATCGGATTAACAGTGAGTCAAAACCACCTAGTTATAAACTATACTTTACAATCGGCTTTGTACTTACCGACATCTGAGTTCTGTCAACACGGCAACACGACTCAGCGAGGTCAGATAGGTCTGTTATTAGCATAGTATATAGAGCGCGCGCTTCGCGCATATATATATATACTGTGTTATTAGTTGCTATGCGGCATGATTTCGACTACGAACATTGCAACGGCATTAGGAAGTGTTCAGCAGATATTTCAGCTTTGTGATACACGCTTCATATGTCCACGCTCCAAGTCGAGCTTATGACACATGTATCATCATACACTTTGCTAACAATACAAATGCTGTAAAATAAAAGATTGCGATCGAAAAGTATAAGGTAGTAAATTTAACTTGAACAGCTACAAGAATTCTAGATTCATAACAGTACTCTATTTAAAGCACCAGTAATTTTTCCAACATTACACAAAGAATGGTTACAATAACAGCAACCTCACACGCATAAATCAGGTCTGCAACAATCTGCTTGGTAACCAGTCACTTAGCCCTAGCCCCAACGTCAACTCGCCCAACCAACTCGCCCTAGGTAGGGCGAGTTATTGTGCGGACACCAACTCGCCTTACCGAAACTAAATCGAAGCAACGCAATGACAATGTCTAGTAAAGGCCAACAGTTTGGCTAATAACACTGGATACCAAGTCGCCCCATATTTATCTGGGGCAAGTTGGTTTGCACTTTGCAAGTGGGGCGAGTTGGTTACTGGGGCGAATTGGCAGTGGGGCGAATTGACGACGTCGTACAGTCGTACTTTGCGTGATCGTGGACATCCTTTTCATCAGCCTGATTATGAGACTGTTTTGTTTAACAACAAAGCCCACCTAGCGCTGACAACACCTCGCGATACTTCCACAGACCACAGGCGTAGCGCGATTTATCTAAGAACAGCGATGCTTCTATGGGCTTGCAATTCGTAGTCAGTACTAGTAGAGCGCACTAAAAACAAGGTATGCTGCCCATATGACCTGCATCATCTGCGACTAGGATAGCGAACTAAAGCGGAAGGAAATATTTGGGATCTGCTATCTCGAGCTGCCGTGTAGGCCTATAGGACGGACGCGCAGACAGACAAGGACCAACGCTTGCGGCCATGCACTAGATGGCCGCAGAACAGTGTTTATCACATGTCCGACGTAGCTGTCCGTTGATCGCAGGTGACGCTCAACAGAACATCGTCACGTAATTTATCACATCTTAGTCCAAAAAAGCGAATAACTCAGCAAACGCGAAAATTGTTATAGTCCACCTGTGTTTAAGGCCCACATTAGAGGTGATCCCGTTGGAACACCGATTAGTCTCAGAAAATTAGAATGTTGGGACTATCGGGTGATTATAGAATTTCGACGATAAGTTAAGCCGTTTTGATACAATACTGGATCGTGATTGTACAAATATTATTGTCTTGTATTGTTTTTAAACTTTGCTGTATTTGCCTGTATAGTCCGTTCATTTATCCACGACTAGCGTTTGTCGCGTTTTATTAAACATTTCTTAGTAAGCAAGTAAATGTCGTTTCAGGACAGCACATACAAGCAACCTAAGCTAACAGCTCTAATGTGCTACGTGTCCCAATTTCGCCGCGAATACACGTCATAAGGATGTCCTGATCGAGGCTGTCGATATCCGCGACGAAGAACGCTGTGACGGTATCGTGCAAAGAGTCCAAAGACTAGGACAATAGTTGGCTGACGGCTGGAAATGTCAGGTGTTCAACGTCACTGGCGAACGATGTCTGACGGACAGCCAGCGATGCTGCAATCATTCACTCACTTACTTACTTACTTACTTACTTCATAAATTACACGTAGCCATAGCTGTCAATAGCATAATAATAATGTAATTCCGGAAGTGTCATTGGCCTTTGAATTAAAATAAGGATTGATTGATTGATTGACTGATTGATGCACGACAAAGTCATGCAAAGTTAACAATAGTTTATTCTGCGTTCTACGTCACAAGATTAACGTCCAGTCTCCCGTTCCTAAGTTCCGTTTCCTTTTTTCCGTCCACTCCCTTCCATTCCTCACTGCCTTCACATTTTTCATCTCCCATCTCATGTCTGTGTCTACTCTCCTTACTCTTTTTTCTTTGCGTCTCTGGCTCCTCCCCTGAACCTTACTCTTTCTTGTATTGAAGACCATATAAAACTCAGTCATTAGCGCCGTAAACTTAGCCAAGTCGGGCCAGACCAGACCAGCATAATGATTGCCGCATTGTGTTGTAGTAACTCAAACCCAACCCGATTAACTGAACAACGAACGGGCGTTACTAACTAAAGACGTAAGTAAGACACTGCTATTTATTCGTGAACAAAACCATCAGACAACAACATTGCGAATTAAACACATTAAAATTATTAAATACAGTAAGCACCTTATCGAATTACAGAGGTAAAGAACAGAGTTGTGGTGTCTTTAGTCCGTCGTTTGATATAGTCGCAGGGCCCTGAACACCCATTCATAGATCATACACCCGTCACACTGCATGTTGACTATTACTAAATTCTGCCGGCCGATGCACTAGCCTTATGTTAAACCAAATTCCGTCTGTCCGTCCGTCTGTCTGTCTGTCCGTGACAGTCGAGTACTGCGAAAACGGTGAGAGATAGGCCTATGGTTACTATGGAAGCCAATCGGAAGTTACCACCGGGCTACTCAGGGGACCTATCTCCAATTCCATAGGCTACGACCACCTCTCCCCCCAAACTGCATGGGCCCACAACCTCCAGTCAATTCGTGCATTGCAAACTGCGGCCAAACGGTGCCAGATACAACGGTGGTTTGGTTGACAATGGTTGACAGCCTATGGGAACATACCATCGTCCTAACCAAAAATACCATCGTCGACCCCTACAGCCACTCCTTCCCCAAAAAAGGGTAGTCAAAAAATTAAACTCAAAACTGCTGCAGAATCGTAACAGATATCTAAGGGATTTGTATTCACGATCTGTAGGAACTCACTGACACTACCAATACCCGCCCCATAGGTCTATGGCACGTATTCCTCCAAATTTGGGGAAAATTAACATACTGAGCATCGGCCACGTTGTAGGGGTTCCCTACCTTCTTGTTTCATTACATGTAGACAAACACATTGAACACGCGCTAATCTTAACCAGTGGACATCTTCCGCCTTAACCCTTTGACGCCCACTGTTGCCATGTGGTTACAGCTATGAAGCATCCTGTGCCAGACCGGGTTAAGCCGTCATTTGTAATTTTTGACATCCGGGCACTCTGACGCTCAGCACTGAGCACTGAGCACTGAGCGTCAGAGTGCCCGGATGTCAAAAATTACAAATGACGGCTTAACCCGGTCTGGCACAGGATGCTTCATAGCTGTACCCATATGGTAACCGTGGGCGTCAAAGGGTTAACTATAGCAATAGAATGCTCTTTCAATAGTTGCTCATAACTCATCGATTTCAAGTGATCAATTCTTAACAAAACCACTAACTGCGTGTAAAGCAGTGTTCTGTAATATGATGAATTCCCAATTTGATACAGATACAGTTAATTCACATTTGAAGTGAGTATTATGAGACAAATAATTGAAAGTTAGGCTATATTCAATATGTGTTTGTTTACGGTGGTTTTTACTCTTCCACTGTGATTGTTAGCTAATAACTGGCCTAGGGCAGTTTACGATCTTGATGAAAGTATTGAATAAAAAGACGATGCCGTGCTTGGTCCGTTAAATGACCGGTTTTAATTGACCATTATAACGCACCGCAGCCAACCGCCCGCAGCTTCGCCGACTATTAAGCACATTGAACGATGCTGCGGCAACTTCAACCGCAGCTTACACCAAGCTTCGTGAACCTTGTAAGTTACACATTAACGACTTTGATTGTTCACAGATCAGTACATTTGGTCGACTTTGAACGCTTGGCGGCTTATCAAGAGACATGCCTGTACTAAGGACGCAGAGGCCTATATAAAACGGAGACAGGTCTTGGTTGCTCAGTTCATTGTCAGCAATCCTTGCGTTAGATCACATCGGCGGTTGTTGCGACAGTTTTACGATTTACAAGAGTTAGAGTTTAGTCGTTTCGTCGTCGAGAAAGTTCAATTGTTTAGGTAAGAATAATTCTGGCCGTTGTTGTGATTTTGCCTTAGATTGACTCGAATCTTTATCCACTAAACGATGACAGCAGCATGAGATATATTTCGTTAGTATTTTAAGTAAATTAAATCAGAAACGTGGTATAAAAAGTGTATAAAAAGTGTGTCATTGGCATCTGTTTTGTATGATGTCTGCTATCGGGTGAATTGCGGTATTAATGCAGACCGCTTTTGAGACACGACTAATTCCAACAAGGCGTCATTCGGATAAGTCGATGCATACTCCGTGCTCGTGTTCAGGCAAATGGAGGTGACTTTGAACTCTTCTCGCAAAATAGGCCTAGATTCGTTCACATGTGATAATGTTCACTGTCATAAAACTATGTCCTGGAAATGTTCGCAATATCATTTCTTATTGAAAAATGACTTTTCTTACTTCTAAAAGTAGAGCAGCTGCAGTTTGCAGGTGAGGTGAGGTGACAGCATTTATAAACTTTGGTTGTCAAATATCCTGACGATATTGTATAACAAAGAAAGACTGTCGTATAGACGTTTTTAAGACTCGGCATATTTGCAACTTATATGTTGCATAACTACGGTAATACTGCGATTATTACTACTATTATTTATGCTGTCAGTAACTCTCATAGTTATTTTAGCAATTGTTATGCAGTGTATTCTTTTTATTGTTTTAAAGTCGAAGCAAAGTGATAGTGCAGTTTTTAAATGTCAGCTTGAATACGAAACTAAATTGCGCACAAAATAGTACAAGTAAAACGAACGAAAATATAGCATTATGTGATGACAATGACTAGGTGGCTCACGATTCAACCGAGTAAATAGCTTGTAACGACAATTCGCCAACCATTATAAACGGCCATAAATACCGCAGATGTTACCGTTGACCGTCATTGTTGGCGAGTCGTCGGTTAATAGTCTGACAGTTACGTGTCTAGTCTGGCGAGTACCGACAGGTGGCGTCTGAGGCTCAGCATCTCTGCTGCAATTAACACGTGAACCCAACAATGAATACAGACGTCGTCGGAGAATGTAGCCTACCTGTGGGCACTCCCTGGTGCAGAGGTCGTTGAATAAGCATCTATATCTGTAGCCGGGCACTGTAACGTATAGTCGGTGTGATATTTTGAAATACAGGTCGATCAGAGTTCACTGCAGCATCGTTGTACGACGAATCTCAGCTCTCTCAACTGACAACTAGATTGGCAAGATGCGCGGAAAGACTGATGGTAATGAGATCGATCTTCAGACGACGAACACACATCAAGCTGGCGACTTCGACCAACTACTCAACGACGAAGCTGCGCTGCTGGATTTTATGGTGAGAAACTTATACACCCGCATACATGTACCAGCATAGGCCTATTTCATAGTTCATAGTTTCATAGTTTCACAGTTCAGTTTCATAGTTCGGATTTTTGGCTATGATAGATAGCTATGTGTATGGTCTTCTTCAACATCGAGTTTCATGGTGTCTGTATAGAATTTGTCGCAGTTGGCTCACGCGGCTGCAAAGCTTTAGGTGACCCTTATTGTCAGTCGACGAGTCTGTCGGGTGTGTCTGTGGTCGGCACCTTTGATGCTAAATATCTCGGAAACTATGAGCGATTTAGAGGTTCTTGTCCAATACGCAATACGCACGTCGATTGGTGACATAATCGATGACGTCACGTGACTCTATGACGTCATACTCGTGACGTCACAATGTTCAAAGTCGTCGGATTCGGCACATACGACGCGGGTCAGCTATAGTTGTTGAAGCTTTTAAGCACACATTAAAAGAAAACATCGTGTTAAATATGAGCGCATTCGGATTACAAATGCCGGAAAAGAAGCATTTCGCGCACGGTGGGACTAAAAATCGAAATACACAAAATCCACCAAAAGTTACGAAATCCAGTGTCTATTAGGCCTACATTCTATTACCGGTAATCAAAATCCACCCTCTGCAACGAAATCCACACTGTGCTGGGACTAATTAGAATAAATTCCAATTAATTAGAATTAGAATTAGCTGCTGGAAAAAAGCTAATTAATTAGAATTAGCAAATAACTAATTAATTAGAATGGCAATTAGTTAGAGGACTTAATGAAAATTTTCCGCAAACTCCTAAAATAACGTACAACACACAGCATGCTAGACTTCAGAGTTCAGAATATATACGCAAGTAACTGAACAGCGAAACTACATGTAAGTAAGCAAGCAAGCAGTCTGCACGCGACGTCAGAACTTAGCACACAGGGTGCAATTAACGCATGTCAAAAACCTCCGTGCTATAAGCGTGCGCTATAGAGCAGCTAATTAACCTATCCAATTAAAAATCACAGTTACAATCAGCCAATTTGCTAATTAATTGCAATTACGATTAGCTGCAGCTGAATGCTATTGATTGCGGTTATAATTGGCATTTTTTTTAAATTAATTAGCTATTTAATTTAATTAGTTTAATCAATTATCCATCACTGCACTTCCATGAAGCGAAAATTATCTAAATCCAACATAAGCAGCAAGGAAATCGCAGGATTCCACAAAATCCAGTATTGTTTACGTAATCCACGCACTCGCATGCAGTAGAGAACATTCGACTAGGATCTTGAGGCGACTGTAATCTTATCAACAGTCCATGTACGCCGACGTCAGCGTGTCAGTAGGGGCCTGATAATGTCAGCGGCTGATGTCACTGATTTAAGCAAGTTGCAGAAACTATAGGCCTGGATTTAGTAAATTTTGGTGGATTTCGTGGATTTCGATTTTTAGACCCATCCGCACTCCGTCAGAAATACGGCAATTGCCACCCCTACTTTGCAGCGTATATAGCGTAAAATAGGCTAGCCCGCATTGGCGGCATGAAATTAGCAGGGTTAGACAGGGTATCGTTCGTGTCATCCGACTGCTGCTGCGGTGGCGCGGCGTATACTCGAGGACAAGTGGGTCGCTTAAAGCTTAGCAGCGCGCGAGCCAATTCGCCTAACGGCTTGTATTGTATGTGAATGTAAAGAGCCAGTTAGACAGGCCGAAAACCCCATGGCTATTATAAAGTAGTAAAATATTATTATATTTATTATGTCATTGAACTAATAATTTTTTGACAAAACATTTCAACGTAAACGGAATAGTTTATTTCAGTTACGGGAAATACAACGTTTTTGACGCCAGATTTTATCGCAATTAAGGCGTGAAACACTGAATTCTTTCATCCAGGACGTGATCAATGAAAACAGCTCATAGTTTCTTAATATACTTAGAATAGAAATCTCTGATTTTTAAGACAAAACGATTATAGCCGACAACGTGGGGACCACATGACAGTCTGCATCACTAACAACTGTGACGATGGTGCGCATGTGACATGACGCGGCAGATACGGACGGTGACAATCGGAAAAGCTCGATCGCCGACGGTTGACAGCCGTGTACGGTGATTGTATAACGTTATGGTCTGTGATAATTACGGCCATATACGGAATGGTCTGTCGACGGGAGGCGCCGGGAGGGGTGCTGGCGTCACGGCTTCAGTATGACGTGATGGTCTCAGTTACGCATCAGCAGTCACGTCGATTAGCGACTCTACTGCCCTCCTGCCCCCGACCCTGCAGTCTACACGCCATAACTACACTGTGTTTCAAAAACGACCCAACTTTGAAACGGTATAGCTCAAAATTATATGAATAGATTATCATGATATTTGGCACAAATATTTTCAAGACTCTAGAATAGAGTTTGCATATTTCAGTGTTCATGTAGGTTTGCTTGTTATCACGTTATCGTATCTCAAATTGCATAGGCCTACCGCACCATTGCAAGCCCGTCGAGCTTGTAATGAATCCGATCTAGAGCTTTCAGCCAATGTAGCTGATGAAGAAGTGATGTGGTCGACGATGAAAACACCAGTCGGATAATGAAGCTCATCACTGACTGAAAGTCGTTTGAGTTAGTACGACGGGATGCCTGCTAAAGTGGCGTCGCCGTAATCCAGACACCACCAACAACTGGAGAATGGATTGTAACACTGATTGATGGATGCTTCTGGACTGACTTCACGGATCTTAACCTGTACTGAATTAAAGGGGCACTGCTTTGTTTGTTTTAGTTTCTGGCTACGTGTGCTAGATTAAGCTGTATACTCAGCTTTCGAGTCCACGTTAA
>Ga0056114_1000568_pt1 | contig 13541 bp, 7 predicted proteins | sample WorMetHERISLAND1_FD_77005 | JGI IMG/M metagenome (GOLD analysis project Ga0056114, IMG submission 77005) | Marine gutless worms symbiont microbial communities from Max Planck institute for Marine Microbiology, Germany - Olavius loisae HERON... ...
AGGACCATCCCAGGCTTTCTGAATGCAACATTGTTGGCCGACTGGCTTGTTCACAGCTGATAGCGCAGCCCATGTGATCTCAGCTGTCTCTGTGGATTTGTCTACCAGTGTCTGGATGCTCGGGGGGAGGATTGACTGTTGGAGCTCGAGTGTCGATGCAGCTGATGTTTGTTGACATTATGGCGGACAGACAAACGGGCATAACCTTGCTCAGCAGAGCTGGCGTGCAGTAAAAGCTGATGCGCAATACGTTAGGCAAAATATTTATACACACTACGCTAATGTTCTTATTATTAACTCGTCTGGAGTCTATAATTTATCACAATGAAAGTCGCACCCAAGACGGACATTGTATTTAAGTTAGGCCTAATGAACTTCAAAGTAAATAGAGATCGGATAATTATGTAGCCTGCATTGGTGCAGTGGGCGGTCGGGCCTGCCAGAAAATGTGCAAACTTAAAATTGAAACTGCCTCTATTGTCCATTCCAAACTTAATTAACTGTTACTCGCTGTACTACAATCTTCCGATGTCTAAAAATAAATCGCCTCTAACGGATTCAGAATCCTCTTACACGTATGTGGTTAAAGCTCCTAAGCTTGATCATCTGTATCTTCCTCGTTACAAATGACCAACCGCTCTTTTAAATATGCATCGCCTCACCTGTGGGAGGCTGTGGAATCAGCTTCCCTGTTCGTTCCGTCAACATCATACCGTCCACTCTCCTCCTTGTTCAGCTCATCTTGCATGCAACACCTCATCACTCTCTCACCATCTGTCGCTCCGTCGGTGATTTTCTCCAGAGTCCAGACTTAAAACTCATCATGAAGACAATTTTAAGAATCTTTTGACCGATAGTCTTTCTCGTTCTATTTGGACTGCCGTCACCATCTTGGACTCGAATTAAAAATCATGAAAGATCAGTATGGCAGAGGAGACAATGGGTCAGGTCAAATGGGTCAACAAAAGTGAATGGGTCACGTGGGTCACGGGTCAGTAGCTAGCATAAACACTTGACCCTTGATTAGGTGCGGTGTAAACGTGTAAGAGGTTAAATATAGTAGTTTTCTCTTTCTATAGCCTGTGTATGTGCGGGGCCTGCGAGCGCTTACATGCTATCAGTATTAATAAAGGCGACTTAGTTACTTACTTACTTAATAACACGCAGTCAGTCATGAATAACGTTATTATAATAATTATACATGTATTGTTGCATATGCATGAGTAGTCGTGATCCACTCATACCATGGTCTGGGACTGGGTCATGGGTCACGGGTCATGCGGGTCACGGGTCAGCCGAATGATGGGTCGCGTGGGTCACGGGTCACAAACTGTGACCCATTGACAGCTCTGCAGTGGACGGAAATGACCGTTATGATCACTGTCCACCAGTTTTAACAGCTGAACTGTAGTATAATTTATAGCTCAGGAAACGAGAAAATTCGTGTTTTCCGGAATGAAGGTGAAAATGCGGAGAAAAAAACAACAAGCCATGTACAAGAAAGCCTAGCTGATGCAAAGGCAAGCGCGCAACAGCAGTGCGTGTATGAGGCCTAGAAATCTACAGCACGTCAAGTGAAGTCAAGTTCGTTGTTTCAATAGCAGTATGAAACCGCTAAGTTGCACAACACAAAATTAGACAGTTCATACGAATAATAATTGTAATCACTCTCATTTTACGGCGCGTTAGAAATTGTCGGCGTTATTATTAAACACAATAACACAATAAACACAAGTGAAACACAACAGTATACTAACAGAAACGTAAAGTATAAAAGTACATTAGTACACGTAAGCTTACATGTCACACGCCAAGGACGAACGGGCGATAGCATATAGCGCGCTCTGCATGTCGCGCGCTAAAAATTGGACTGCAGACGCATGCTAGCAGAAGTGGCAGTAGCTGATGCAGCTCGGCGACTAATAAGCAACGATGTCACAGTAAAGACACTGAGCCGGCATGCGTTTAATAGTTAATTGGCTGCCGATAGAGCAGTAGCTATGGAGAACGAATCTCTGTCGACTGTCGTCTGGGACAACATCACGAGCTCGTCGTCCGAACCCGACCAGGAGTCAACTTATCTCGCCAACATCCGAGACAGAGCACTCAAGGTCAGCTACATCATCATCGGGACTGTCGGCATCCTCGACAACTTGTTCGTCGTCGTCATTTTTGCTTCGTTTATCAAAATCACCGACAAGGTATTTAATGCTCTAGTTACTAGTCTATAATAGTCTTGGGTGAGTTAGACCATGCGCATTGTCTGACCCTGATAAGTCGTCGGGTCAAATTTTGCGTCTCTTCGTTCAACACTTTTTGCGTAGGTATATACGATATGTTTCAAAAATGTGGGTTCTGGGGTGTTCCATCTTATGTCATCATCATCGTTCACATTATTAAACATACTGCGACACAAAGTTGAGCTTACAAACATTTATAACAAAACAAGGAAAATCGTCTGTGATATGCTTATCTCTCCTCTTTGGCTTGAAAATCAAGCAAACAGTCCTTTTAGTATTGCATAATAGTTTGGAGCACCATACCTCAAGCAGTTTAACCCTTCTAGGCTAACCGGGTGGGGAAAATTACCCCCATCTCCGTTTAATGTACATAACAAACATTTTTATTTTGCGCGGTTGAACAAATCTTTTTTCCTGACTTTTCCTAAATATATGGATTTTACAGAATGCACACATTTTCGTTAGTTAAGCAATATTGCATCTTCGTAAAAAATATTGACGAAAATGCAACATTTTTATTTGCAAAACTACAGTACATAATCGCTTAACTGCCACACTATCTTCAGAGTCTGCGTGATTTAAACCGCACATTATGTCGAATCACAATAATTTCGTTATTATTACGTCTGTTGTAAGTCAGCGAAAATAATGCCAGATACAATCGGACGTCGGAAATCCGAGACGACGGCCGACAAACCGGAAGTACTTATGTCTTAGTTTATACACGGTATTATTCTAAATTTGGACAGAAACGTGTTGTTCAGCTTTTTTGAAAAAGAATAAAACAAGCACAGGCAACACTATCAGTCAACATTTGAAATCTCTGACATACATTTATTATGGAATGTTCGACTTTCCATCTACAAGGTGGCCCCCAAATAAGTAAGCCGCAAATTTTTGTCCATTTCTTCGCCAAATTTTGAGCGATTTTCAAAATTTTGTTCACCGGCACATTTTGTGGAAAATTTGTATTAGTGGTTACAAAATACACACCACACCTTAACTGCATCGCTACCCTATCTTGTGAAATATAAATGTTAAAAAGTCACTATAATCACAATACGAGAAATACTTATGCAAAAACTTATCTTATAACTAAACTTTTTTATACTAATTTTCTTATTTACAGTGTAAGTCAAATTATGCGTATTTTTATACACCTCGGACCTAAACCTAAGACTGTACTGTGATATACAGGATGGTCCAAAAAATAAAGCTGCGAACTTGTTCACCTCCTCACCAGATATTGATGGATTTTACAGATTTATATCTCACAAGGTAATGGAGCGACGCAGTTAAGGTGTGGTGGCATATTTTCTAACCACTTTAAGCAAATTTATTTTACGGAATATGCGGGTGAAAAAATGAAAATCGGCGAAGATATGGACAAAAGTTTGCAGCTTACTTTTTGGGGCACCGTGTATTTCAGGTATTAAAAATTTGAACTGTAATGTTGTCATTATTCGTTTTAATCATTGTAACAGAAATCAGTGTAATTATCTTTCCAAATGTATAGGACTATCACATCAATAAGTTGATAAATAGGCCTATTTATTTCCGGTTTATCGGCCGCCATGTTGGGTTTCCGACTTGCGGTTTTTAGCGCGCGACACCATATAGCATGCTTAGCGCGCTATATGCTATCGCCCGCCCGTCTGTCCGTCCGTCCGTCACACAGGTGAATCCGTCAAAAACGGTTGAAGTTAGGATTACGAAATTTCACCACAGACGCAGAATGCATCCAGCTGCTGTCATAGACATATTAATTGCATGGATAGTCGCGCTCGTGTTGTTTCAAGGACTCTGGCGTTGCAGCAGGAACAGTCGTTGCTTTGTAGTTGTAGTTTGCGAGCTCTGCATCTAGCATCACCTAGCATCTAGCATCTAGCATCTTTGAACGGCACCTGTGGGCAGTCTGGTCAGTATAAAAACACATTAATAGCACCTAGATCACGGACTCAACACGTGTCCTAGCAGCCAACCACAGCCACTTACCTGATCTTGTCTCACTGCCATTCACTAGCCAGTAGGGCTCTGAGCTAGGTGTGCTCAACTTGCTGTATATTACCGTGGCTGCCAGTAGATAAAGGCAGCTTTTCTGTCTGTCAATCCTACTGTATGCTGACCAACCAGTCACCATTTCCTATGCTGCATTCCACATTCGCCGCTCACTGCTGCACTTGACCGGCTGAGGGTCGTAGCGATCTCCACGACGAGCGGTCCAGGGTAGGGTTGCGGATTGACAGGCACTGATGGGTAGACCCAAAGTGTCTATCCATTGATGCCTTCACCGGCCGGCATACTATATTAGACATTACCTTCTTCCACCTGTTGAAACCAAGTTCTCCGTGGACGACCCGGCGAGCAGTGCACTTCCAGTCAGTGGCAGGAGGTGTGCCGGTGAAGACGTCAATGATAGACACATCTGCCAGTTATCTGATAAGGGTTAACCGACATTATCAGCTATACCGGACAATTCGTCGGATTTCGGACTCGAACCGGACTTACTGGGCACTGGTGTTTGTTTGTTAGTTTCTTATTTTGTATGTTTTTCTTTTTTGGTAGCGTGTGCTACATAGACTAATGATAGATTACGTGTCGATGTTCTTCAGAAAATCAACATTCTGATCGTGAATCAGAGCGTCATAGACATGTGTGCGTCTTTCCTGGCACTGATGACGGCTATTGTCGAGGTGGATGGTACTCACATGTCGCGTGACAGTTCCTGTGATCAGTTCGTCTGTCGCTTTTGGCTCACTAGGGCTCCCCTTTGGAGTCTTCTCATCACCTCGACCTACGGAATTATGCTTATCACGCTGGAACGCTACGCTGCTGTCATCTATCCCATGTGGTACAAGGTAACAACAGAACTGCAATATTTTCATATACAGCTTTTTAGTCCACGTTAAACTCTCCACAAATCCTTTCCTCCGTATAGTCTTTCTGGTTCTATGTATACTGCCTTCACGGATTTCCGTCTCCGACAGGACTTAATTTACTAGACACGAGTGTTTGTTTTTAGTTTCTTATTTTATATGTTTTTATATGTTTTTTGGTCACGTGTGCTGGTCTAATCTGGCCAAACCCTCGACTTTTCAGTCCAGATAAACTCTCCATATCGTGTCGTATCGTATATACAGCGATTGAAATGTAGAAACAACCGTAGAATTCAATCCCACTATACTTGTCGAGTAAATAAAACATCGGGGACGCAAAGCAATATATCCGACCTCCGCCACCAGCATGCCAAGATCAGTGGGAATCGGACGTTGGGATAGAGGAACAAGAAAGCTATGCAGTCGCAAGGAAACCGCGCGATGCCCCGTATTATCTACCACAACCACACCCCTATTCCACGTAAAATTTCGGGATGATCTACTTGGAGGAGCAGATTGGTGATTCTTTGCCACACGCTGTAACGAAGATCCCGGGCTAATTTTCGTAAAATTATTTTTAAAAACTATGCAAAACTATAGGATCCGGGTACATGAACTTAACAGACAGGCGGATAGACGGACGGACTCATCATAGCATAATTGCGCTCTGCACAGCAGCGCGCGGTAAAAATTGCCATGTATAATTTTTATAAAGTGAATTAAAAAGAATGTCTATACTGTGGTTTAATTTCTCTTTCCAGCTTTGCTGGGCAAATATTGAAAATGTTATTGGCAGGTGAAAATGAAGACAACTGTCACGGTCGGTGCGATTCTGTTCATCTGGATTAGCATTCCGACGTTCATGACGACACTAGCGATCATCTCAACTGACATCGTCAAGGGAACATGCGCACCTTGGGGCGCACACATCAACCGCGCAGTGGAAAGGATGGTCATACCGCTCACCATGACTGTTTCATACCCGGTGCCACTAGCATTGATGGTCGTGTGCTACTCTCGAATTGTTTACGCTCTGAGAAACAAGGTACGGTGATTGACAAATGACAATGTTATAATCTAATACACTGTACGTAATAATTGTCAGAGAATCAGTTTATTCGTTCGTTTGCTGGCGCGTTTGTTCGCGTTTGGCTTCCTCCCCGTTTAACCTTGAAACACCAAATAGCCTATGGCAACTTGTCTTCATGAGGATGGATACGTGAGAGGTCAGAGAGATCACAAAAGTGCCTGGCGTATACGGAACATCAGTTTCTAGCTGACATCGCATGCTTGGCTCGGAAATTCATTTCATTTTTATGCGGCGCTCCGTAGGGTCCGCGTTAAGTGTTGCACCCCGTCCGTCCGTCTGTCCGTTCTGTGCCTCCGATTTTCTCGAAATAGGAAAGCCATAGAATTTTTTAATTTAGTGGAAACACAGGGCTGAAAAAGAGTAACTAGTGGAGCAAACTTGAGGTTAAAAAGTCTAGGTCACTGGGAACGAAGATGGGTTTTTCGCGGATATCTTCGTCAAAAGTGGATCAATTTACGTCAACGACCAATTCTACCCATATCGTCGAATACATTTCATCAGCGGAAATGCTTCAGTTTTCTGGGCTCTAACATAAGCGTATTAGAGTCACAACCTTGACCATCCAGGGTTACATGACGTCATCATCAGACACGTGACCATTTAATCCACCCCAAGTAGCCATTTCCTATAGGTGCTCCATTGGCACCAAGTCCATGTCTCCAGCAGTGTTGTCAAGATAATGGACCCCAAATATAATGAGCTCATGACCTTGACCTTTCTGGGTTACGTGACGTAATCGGTCACGTGATCCATTCGAATCTCAGTGGGCTATTTCCTATTGGTGGTCCATTGCAACCAAGTCACTTTTCTGATAACCTGAAATCAGTAATGATCCGGGGGTGCATGTCGCGGCGGCCGTCTGGCCGTCCACCTGCTTGTTTGCATTGTTCAGGCGAACTCGGCAACCAGCTCAGCGGTACAGAAGGCTGGTCGCAATACTACGCTCACGTCACTGCTGGTCTGCTGTGGATTCGTCGTATGCTGGTCACCAGATTATGTCTTGGTCTTTCTCAATTACGTCGGTTACGGCTTCAGCTATTCCGGCTGGTTCTACCACTTCCCAAGCACGCTCTTTTCTTTCTGGTTTCTTAACCTTACCTCATCTTCAGCTGTACTCGTAAGTACATGTAATATACTCTGTGGCTGTGAACTCTCTGTCTACCTCGTTGAATCTTTTGCCATTCTGGTTCTACCACTTCTTGTCGAGAAACTTTCTGCCCTTAGTATCTCTTATCCTTCTCTCATACTCCACCATGCACTTCTACTCTGGTACTTTGCCCTCCTCCTGCTATGTTGAGGCTCTTGTCGTTCTGGTTCTACCACTTCACCGTGGTGCTGGTGTTCACCAGCAGCTGTATCAACCCGTTCATCTACGCCGCCAAGTACCGTGAGTTCAAACACGGCGTCAGACGTATGATATCCTGTCTCACCGGTCATCCGCCTCAGATTCAGTCACTGCAGCGTAGCACTAGCGATGAGGCGATAGAAATGCGCGCCAAACCGTGACAGCTTAATGGTCATTGTCGAATATGAACAATGCGACCTTGACCTTGAAAAGTTATCCTAATTCTTTGTTTCTATAAACGTTCACTTTAATTCTTAATTTCGCTACGACTGCCGGTGCCTTCTAATTGTGTACGAAAATCATACAGTGATATCCTGATTACGCCAGAACGTATCAGGTCTTGATTGAAATCTATTATAGTACTCTCAGCGTTACACGCCAGACGTCGTCAAAAAAGCTTTTATGGATGGAAACGAAATAAAATGCAAATCAACGAACAAGTTCAAGCTGGCTCGTTGCCAACCTTTCAGAATAAACCTAGGCTACCGATGAACGTCGTTTCGTGGAATTTATTCATACATTCGTATTCGTTCGTAAACATCTTATTTGCATAATCACTGCAGGCATGCGATGACAGTGATGCGTTTTATTATCCTCATTAATATCACAGTCTGAATCACTGGAGCATCAGCTGCAGATAAACAGGATTAATTGTCGCGTTTGTTGTCTTGTGTGAAATTCGTCACGTTCGTCATTTGTCAGAACATTTTATTCAAAAATAGGTCCAAGTTTATTACGCTTTTTTATCGCGATGCTTTATAGTCATGCCAGACTACACGTAGGCCTACTGTACTCCGCGACATGATGAACAGGCCTACATGATTATGGTCAGACTTTAACATTGTATTATCGTATGGAAACTGTGATTTACCAAACCAGTGAAAAAAATTGAAAAATTCGTAACATGTGTCATGATTGTAGCTGACGGTTACGTTATGCAGTGCATAGCGGACGTGCTATTTGCTTGTCTCTGTTTATGGCTGTTGCGGAAGCAGAAAACAGTAAGATGAGATTTCAATTTCTTATTCTATAGATCTACTAGTCTAGGCTACTTTTGGTCGCAACACTTGCCTTTTATCGGCAACAACTTGATTTCTGATTGTATTCATTAACTGTCATTTTAAGTCAATGTTGCACCGAGAATAATCTTGTATAAGGTAACTGAAACTAACTGAAAATGCGGTAGCCTACTGCGGTAATTGAAAACACTGTTGCCTGGAGCCTGGAGGTTAGCGTGGACAAACAGATAGCTAAGCCTATAACAGAGGAGCGCTTTCGCCGCAGCATATGCCAGCTGCGGTTGTGCTGCATAAAAACTGGCATTAAAGAGCAGTCCACACTACACAACAATGTGGGTAGCCGACTTCTCGACATTGAGCTTCTGTCGCTCATGCCACATGCTGCGATAGCCCAACAGTAGCCCAGAAACCATTGCGGTTAGGGCTGCCTCCCCCACTGAGAAAAGAGAGCCTGTTATCTGTGTTCACAAGCCACAACGCTGACCGGCTTCGCCAGGAAGACTCGGCCCTGCAGCGGCCGCTCGGCTATTTTCAGTCGGTCTTGCGGCGCGATAGCCTCGCGTCCCGGGCAGGCTGAACAAGCCGCGACGCCGCGTTCGGGGTTTTGGGTCTTTCTCGAGATAGACGGGTCCGGGTGAGCGCGAACTGTCCGTCTGCTCGTCGGTGGCTCCAGTAGTAGAAGCCAACAAGGCGAAAAGAACACTCCAATATTGCCAGTCACTCAACTAGGCCTGGCTGAACTGATCTACAACCTCTTGGAAATGCTGCCGACGGAACCAGGGGTTTATCCAGCCACCCCGTAAGGATGGAGAACTCCCCCCTGAAACAAAGTTACTCCCCCTGGAGAAGGACGTCAACTCCCACCTCAGGGGAGTATGACGACCGGCTGACACGTCCACTGCATGCCAACCTTCTGCTACAACACGAAATAAAGGCATTCATACTAATAAAACAATTAAAATAGTAGGCCACTATGTCAATACGCCTGTCGATCATTATGACAATGTTTTCGTTCACAAACGTGGAAACTAGAGAACCGTCAATTCTTGCCCAAATGTACCAGATTGCACCAAATTGCGTCTCAAATTTCAAAAAAAATTTCCGGGGGGTAACACCCTTGTGGCCTTCGGCCAGTCGATTGTCCATCCTGACAGTTTCATACTCCCCCTAAAACAAACGGCTGGATAAAAGCCCTGGACGGAACGATAGAAAGATGTCCTGTAACAACGACACTTGCACAGATATTTTGACACATCATCACTGCGTCGAGGACAAACGATCTACCGCCAGCAGTTCAAACGTCGAGGCGTCACTGTTCTCTCAAAACCATGGACGCTCTAATCGCTTTAGTGGGCCTAACCGTTTATAGTCGTATCAGTTCTCTAAACGTTTAAACACGCACAGCCTGCGACAAAAATATCTCCCGTCACGAATCCGTTGCTCTTCTGAAACAGCCTGTTATGTCAATTCGCCGGTCTTCGTTTGAAGTTCATTCATCAAGTTTTTTGATTAACTATTCCCACGTAAAACGAGGACGCAGCAATCAGTTTTCGGCTATTCGCTGTACGCGAAGGTAATTTTACCCTATCTTACGCAAGTAACCTTCGCATGAAAAATTGCGCAAGTGTAGGCCCTATCTGTCTGAAAGTTTTTAGCCGACCGTACTAACGGTCGCGCTATTAGTACAGTGTTGCGTCTGTCTGTCGTCGTCTGTAACGTGAAGTATTGTGGCTAAACGGTGCGTCCTAGAGCAAAAGTTACTACTGAGAGCCTATAGGAAGTCGTACATGAGAAATCGATTGGTACCAAGATGAATAACCTTGACCTTTGTTAACAGGTGGTATCAAGGTAACGTCAACCACTGCGTTACATTTGGCGTTGAATATCTCGGAAACCGTTAGAGATAGAGGCTTGGTTCCAAAGGACCACCAATAGGAAATGGCATATGGGCTATCGAATGGTCACGTGACCGATGACGTCACGTGACCAGGGGCTGGAGGCAGTACGGTCGGCTATCTTAGCGACAGCTTGGCTTCTTGTCTTTCTTTCAGATGTGTCATAGGATTAACCGACCACCTACGAGCAAGTGTAGGCTAACTGAATAAGGCACACATTATACATGCGTGACCATGACCACAATAGCTCAACGTTACAGACAGGCGGTGCCGCGGATGGCGGACGACTTGCCGTAGCAGTACAGCGCTCTACGTAGTGTCGCGCGGTAAAAATGGTACATCAAGTGACGTACTGCGTACCGAGGCCGCCGGCAAAGATTAGCACCGGTGGACCAATGGCATCGGCCTACCCACAACTACTTACTTTATCAAAATTATGGTAAATCCATTTGGATTATCACCATCAGGGATTATCCTTGATCCCTCCGTCAAGTGCTAATGTAATTTACGAAAGCTGTTCTACAAAATTATTAGCAGTAATGTGTTTGCTAGCTTGTAACATAGCCGGCTGCATCAGCATGACCTAGCTTGGCTGTAAGACGACGCCGCTAGTTACGATAATCAGTCAGACTGTTGTATGTCCATGTACGCCTAGTGATCGAGTGTAGGCCTAGTATGTGTGTTTAAAAGTCACCATAGGCCTATAACCGTATTACAATGTGTCAACAAAGCAATTTTTGTTAGCGCGTGACAGCATAGGCTATACTTAGCGCGCTATAGGGCCTATGCTATCGCCAATCCCGCCCGCTTGTCCGTCCGTCACACGGGTGGATCAGTCAAAAACAGTCGAAGTTAGCATTATGCAATTTTCACCATACGATACATGCAGTTTCAATTTTCACCATACCCTATCCCTCTAGTTTTTGCAAGTTTAGTTTTATCCAACAGCGGGATCCGGGGTGGAGGCATTTCCCAAATTCAAACGTTCACTACAACATTGTGTTGTTTTAACTGCTAGTTAATGACCCATTGCTGCATGATTGTAATTGATTTATTTGTGTTCAAGGTCAACTATAAGTGCAGTTTCTGCCTGGTTGTACCTGCCATTTGTACTGATTGTATTCTCTGTGTTTTATTTTACCTCCTATGTTATTATGGCTAATAAATGATTGATTGATTGATTGATTGAATTTGTTGCATTTTAAGCGTCACGGGTTCAGTGGAAGCATTAAAGCAGTATGTTATTCGAACATTTTAATGGTCCATCAGATCCTGAGGCACACGAAAGACAAACCCGGGATCGAGGTCGGCCGTGAACACTTCAGCGACCTTGTGTACGCTGACGACACGGCCTTCCTCGTCAACACTACACCCGATGCCGTTTCAAGTCTGAGCAGCTTCCAGGACACTGCCTCGGCCCTTGGCCTGCGGATATCCTGGCCGAAGACAAAGCTGCAAAATCTCGGTGCCGGCCACCAACCACCATCTGTTTCAGTAGACGGCAATACAGTAGACAGTATGGACAGTTTCGTCCTAGTACTTGGGAAGTCTACTGTCTTCGGATGGCCATTGCCGGCCAGATATCAACAGACGCATCGGACTGGCCTCATCAGTTATGTCTGCTCTGCACAATTACACCTGGAAGGACCGATACCTGTCTATTAGCACAAAAATCCGTATCTACCAGGCTCTTGTCCAGTCAGTTCTACTATATGCAGCAGAAACCTGGACTCTTCTTGCCAATGACATTAAAGCTCCTGAAGCCTTCCACATGAAGTGCCACAGACAGCTGCTGCAGATCAGTTCATCCGAAATGACGAGGTTGCAGCGACTACCGGCTTGCCGTCGATCTCGGAAGTCATCCGCCACCGTCGTAGCGCCCTCTTCGGTCACGTCGCGAGACTACAACAAGATGTCCCGGCGCACAAGGCCCTCCGCTAGTCCGCTGCCACGTCGACCTGTCTCTTGACCGACCACCCAACGACCAGTGGAAACGCCGCCCGGGCAGACCCCGAGAGCGATGGATCGACCAGGTCCGGAAGGACAATGGAATTCCCCCGGCGGACCTGTGGAGGCGTGCGACGAGTCGTGGTCACCGAGGAGCAACGCTACGGCCCTCGCTGGCTACGCCATAACGACGACGATCAGAATGCAGTGCAATAGACACATTGGCGCGAGTGGAAAACTGATATAGGGGCCTATGCTGACTAATGGAGACACACGCATCACGATCCATAGCCTGCCGGGCGACCGACCGTATATATACACAGATCTATACTATCATAATGGCATCGCGGAACTTAAAATTCTCTTGTTTTTTGCGCATTACAGGAAGCAGCAAACCGAAAACGAACACGACTACTGATGGCAAACTCGGGGAGCAGAAGATAGGCATTTGCGCAGGAGCGTAAAAGTTGGGGGAGCGATCGCGCCAAGTTCGCTCCATGGCTCCCGCGCCCCTGTATCTGTCCCGTAGTCTATAGCATTCGACAGATTATAAGATCGCTGGCGTCTGTCTGTCCGTCATCGCTCCTGCGGTCGCAATTTTGATTCGAATTTGACGAAACTTTGCACGGTCGTTTGGGGCCGGAAAACTAAGATCAATAAAGTTCATTAGGGGTCAAAATCTGATAGTACCTTCACATATTTTATCCCCATTTTCACAAATTTTCACCACTCCTATGCATTTTCAATTGGACGGTCCAAACAATGCAGTATCGACGACCGTTGACCGATTGTGGTGGTATACGTAATATCCTACCTCACACGACGCCCCTCGGCGGCCGCTAAGCGGCTAAGGGGTACCTTTCCAAAAATGGCAATTCCCAAACTCCCTAAAATATGTGTCCAATGCATTTAGACGGGAATGTGCTTATCTAACAGATGACGCATAATATCTCAGTAACGATGCGAAATAGAGGGTTGGTTACAATTGACCACCTATAGGAAACCATCCACTGCGGGTCTTATAGTCATGTGACTGACGATAACGTCACGTGACCCAAAACGGTGACAGTGTAACGCCATGCAGGGTTTTATCCAGGACTAACATAAGGGGGTGTGAGTCACAGGGAGG
>Ga0056114_1000569_pt1 | contig 13523 bp, 13 predicted proteins | sample WorMetHERISLAND1_FD_77005 | JGI IMG/M metagenome (GOLD analysis project Ga0056114, IMG submission 77005) | Marine gutless worms symbiont microbial communities from Max Planck institute for Marine Microbiology, Germany - Olavius loisae HERON... ...
TCATAAAATAGGCCAATTGCCGATCGGCTGTTGCATTCCCTCACACGTGACGGTGCTGTTCATTGCCTGTCACGCCTGCATAGTTTAGCATGGCCCCTATGGGAGAGCCGCTATACGTGGTCTCTCCTCTATTTTGACCTCGCGTACCTATAGCGATTGCCGAATGACGAGCGGGTAAACTGGCAAGCCTAATATGTAGGCCTATGCATTGCCTCATGTACAACACATCAAGAAACGCTGATGCGAAGCAATTAGCAAGATGTAAAGGTAACTTGACTCTCGCTTGTGTATGTGTAAATCGGCATTCGGGCGTGGTTTAAAGGTACATGTACATCGGCGTCTGTATACCACTGTAAGACACAGTGTTGACGAGAGACGGTGTCGATTTGCCGCTTTTCATTAGTTCTTAACTTTATACACAGTTTGTCGTACCCTGTCAAGGTCAATAATTGGGGTCAAGCATTATTGTAAACGGAAAAACTAGGGACGCTCCGTTGTAAACCCGTTACCTAGCAGGCTGCAGTGACGGACGGAGGGGATTATCCGGGCACGGCACTTTCCCCTCCGCAATTTTTGAACAGCCACAAGCGCAGTCGTGGCAGGCAAATCAATCACATATCGACTGACATCGTTCGATAGGCTTACGTCAAAATTCTGTCAAACATTTTTGGACCCAATACTGCAGAACCCTTCATCCCACCATTATTCAAGTTTTACTCTAGACCATCAGTGACGGCGGTCAAGCCTCTTGGCCTAGGCCTATAAACGGTATTGCTCGAAATTATATGGATCGATTTTGATGATATTTGGCAGAAATATTCAGAAGACTCTAGGATAGAGTTTGCATGTTTCAACTGTCATGTAGATTTGCTTGTTATCACATTATCGTCTGCATACCAAAAATAATGCGTGCATGCTGCGCACTTCAGTCAGCTGTTGAGCGCGCCTTTTTCTTGTAGCTCTTGAGCAGTGCCGGCCTTAGAAATTTGGCGGCCCTATGCGGCCTTGACTAGGCGGCCCCTCTACCTTTAATTAGGCCCTTGTAATCCATTTTGTAGTCGGGCAGCGCTATAAAACCAGAGGGTCCTGGCACGGCAGCTCGAGTTGCAGTAGTCCAGGCGACACAAAATGAACGTCTGGATCAGCGGCTTTACGGGTTACGTCTCTATGGGTTGACAGATCTGGCGAGTGGCGAGTGGCCTATAGCTGGTAGTAGCCACTGCGACACACGGCAGCCACCTGTGCAAGGTCCTTGGCCGCAACAAGGGCATTGCCAAATCCGTCTTTCCTGTACTCTTAGAAAAAGTTCACTTTGCTCAAGGGCAAATTTTCGTTAGGCCCTTATAGCTCCTGGCAGCTTTTGCCAAAGACTGTGCTTTATTCTGGCATTCTGTGTCCTTTGCGGTTTCTGCCAATTCTGTCAAAGCCTCATGTCACCAATTTGATAACGATTGACTTTGGATTCCCATCGTGTTTCACAGTGAGATTTTTGTATGAGATTTTTAACATCTCATTTTAATAGGCCTGTGTTCCGTCTAAAGTTGCGTAAATGCAAAAAAACAGCACATAAATTTGTTGCACAAATGCCGAACAACAGAGTAGTAGAGAGTCAGACTTGATGAAGTTTCACGCTTCACAGCACTGAACTGCGTTGCAGATTTTTATTTTCAGTTGTAAATAATTACAAGAAAGTTCTATAAATTCTTCAGAATCTCACTGCCGCGTACCCGCGAAAATGGCGGCCCCCTAAAATTGGCGGCCCTATGCGGCCGCATAGTCCGCGTAGTGCAAAGGCCGGCACTGCTCTTGAGACGCAGGTCTTTATGAATAATCTGCAAAACTGATGATCGACGGACTCCCCGCTTCACGTTAAATTTCACTGACTGTTCGGTGGCTCTGAGGTTTGTCTTCCTGACTCAACAACAGCGACTCAACTGTGTCGACGTTTTCATCAGTATGCGCACTGCGTCTGCCGCTGTTCTGCCTGTCGACTGTTCCGAACTTCACCAGCCAGCAGCCTGTTGGTGCTGTTCGTCGTCCAGCCTTTGTTCAGAAACTCTGTTATAAACTGCCAAGCGTTGTAACCTTTACATTTTTGCAGACTTTTGATTAAAATTTTGTCTTCTTTACTGAGTGGCGTCAAAGTTGCCGCGTTTGCTTGATACACTGTCAAAATTTGCGTTATTCGGTGTCCGATTTGAAAGACGAAATGTTGATAAAAAAGCAAACCCACATGAAATCTGAAACGCAAACTCTATTCCATGCAGAGACTTTTGAATATTTCTGCCAAATACCATCAAAATCGATCCTTACAATTTCGAGCTATACCGATTCAAATTTGGCCGTTTTTGAGACACGGTGTAGACTGATATTACCTGTACTTTTGGGCACATTAAATCCACAGTAACCTTATGAAGATACGTTTTTTTCATTTTAATTCTTATTAAATTATCTGTTCTTTGTGAAAAGAGAGAATAACCATAGACTTTACTAAATAATCCATGCATTATGACGCTCTAAGACATGGTTCAGCCAAAGTACAGCATCAGCTTAAATTTGTTTGGGAGACTAATGTTTCGTTTGAGGGTGGCTTTAAGCCAAAGCCACCCTCAAACCCATAACTGGCAGGCTACACTTCCCTGTAAAATGTCAAGCAATTTCTTCCAAGGTCACAGTAATCTATTGAACGTATCGCATCGCAGTACTTGACCGAAATTGCATCCGTCTGTTTTAACTGCATAGTTCACCACCACAACATGGCAACATGAAATCAATAGTGTGACCTAAAACATACAAATTTCCCAAACAATTTCAGAATGACAGAATGTGCTAAAGCTCATCCAGGGCCTACAGCGGATTTCCCTATAGTTCCCACGGTACTTTGGGTGTTTTATAAAAATTAATTTAAACAGGTGAGCACACAAATCCGCGAGTCACTGATATCAGTATGACATGTTAGACTAACAAATTTCCCATCGACGCCATCTGCTTGTTGGAACAGAACTTATTATTCGAATTAGCTTGTTATCGAGATAGTGCCAAAAAACTTCAGTTTATCACACTGTTAACGGCGATCCTGCATTGTTTCACACTTCGAAAACAGCAAAAATGATAAAGGTTATATTACTTAGAGCATGTCAGAATGTCAGCGTGCTGCTTAGTAATATAACATTTATCATTTTTGCTGTTTTCGATGTGTGAAACAATGCAGGATCTCCGTTGACAGTGTGATAAACTGAAGTTTTTTCTATTATCTTTGCTGTTTTTTTTCTATATTTCCAAGTAATTTTATCGATTCTAAAAGTGGAGTGACAATATGTAATCAGTTCCGAATAAGACGACTGGAGTCGTGCCGTCATCGAGCACGTGACCATTGGACTCGCCATAGGCCATTACCTACCTGTTGGCGATCCTTTGGAACAAAGCCTCTATCACCAGCCGTTTGCGAAATATTGGCCTCTAAGTGTATTGGGTCACGACCTAGACCTTTCAGAGTCACGTGACGTCATCGATAACGTGACTATTTGATTCCCAGGTGGCCATTTCCTATAGGTGATCCATTGTCATCAAGTCTCTCTATCTCCAGCCTTTTCCGAGATGGGCACCAAATATATCGGGGTCACGACCTTGTCCTTTCAGGGTCACGTGATGTCATCGGTCACGTGACCATTTGAATTGGGATTGGCCATTTCCTATTGGTGATCGACCCAAGTCTCTATCTCTAACGGTTTCCGAGATATTCCACCCCAAACATCATGTGCTCATAGACACAATGCTGAATCGTCATTGCGCATGCGCGATATCACGTAATGTGTGCCCCTATGTAAAATTTAAGTACATATTTCAATGTCTCACTCCCCAATTTGCCTATTCACTATGTCACTTTCATTGGGCTTCGATGAAGAATAAGGGGTGTTCTGTTTATATATGACGTCTAATTGTAAAAGGCCAAAGAGAGCGAAAAATTTCTAAGTCCAAACATTTGCCAAATTTTGACCTTTTAGGGGCCCTGGAGATCAGGAGTATAAAAAAGTTGCAATTTTTGACTGCAAAAAAACACATCCTTGCGTGAATCCACGTCGTTCGAGCCATCTTGCGCGAAAATCGGTTGAGCGGTCTGACCTCTACGGCTGTGGGGGAAAAGTCAGAAAGTCACTCGAGGCTCCCATAGGAATGATGTGTCGCCGTTAACATAGGGCTTGCGCTACCGCGCAGCCTGTTATGGTTACCCTATCTGTTCCGTGGAAATACTGCAGCCTGTATGGACTACGTGAGCCAGAGAAGACGGGGTACCAGGCCGGGTGGGACAACTTACGACTACTAGCTCTGTCATTAGTACTGTTAATCCAATCCAATCCAATCTAATCAATCTTATTTCAGGCACTGAGCCTATAGAACAGCGGTAACATAAAAATAGTAAAATAATAATGAAAAAGACAACGACAAAAAAGTAAAGCGAATTTTGTTAAAATCTTGCCCATATATGCCAGTAGATGTTGGGTTTTCAACCCGAAAAAAACACCAAAACCGTTTGTCGGCCTAGCTTCGCCAGGACCCGCTGGGCACCTTCCACGAGCGCTTCCCCAGACTTCCTATAGCCACGATAAGGTGGCTGCCTCGCTGCAGAGAATGGATAGAGTACTGAGGAGTATTAAAGTTTAAGTAAAGTGTAAATTTATATAGCGCATTCCCATAAAAGAAATCTCTAATGCGCTGAGGACAATATTTCGCAAAAAAAGGTTTTCAGGTGACGCCTGAAAATGCTAAGACTCAGAGCTGGGTCACGAAGACTGTCTGCATGGCAGCGAATTCCAGGTCGACGGACCCGCAACAGCGAAACACCGACGACCATAACTGTCCATTCGATACTGCTGACTGGCGGACCGCAGGTGTTGACGACTGACGACGTCGGCTGTTTGTGTGCAACTTTCCGTCATGTACAGCGGAGCTGTTCCATGAAGACATCGGTACACCAGCACGGCGATTGTACTCGGTCGGCGACATCGAGCCAGTGGACTTCGTCGTGCAGTAGCCGCGACAAGCCGCTATCGAACTTCCGAGTGTTGCTAACAACACTGGCAGCAAAGTTCAAGTTCGTGTCTGTTGTGATCTTCGGTGACCCGGCCAATACGGCGTTACAGTAGTCAACGCGAGAAGTCACAAATGTGTGGACGAGTGTTGCTGCTGACTCCGCATCCAAGGAGTGCCGGACACGACCAGTTTGCCTGAGATGGAAACAACAGGCCGCACTAACGACTGAGACATGTTTCTCGAGGTTAAGCTCAGATGACATATGATAACTCGAAGGAGTCGTACACGACCGCTAGCCTTGATGGTGTCGGTGCCGAGCTTGATGGTTGGCCCACAGCCTCCTAGTTTGCGCAGGCTAGGAACCAGACCACAAATATTCCGTCATCTCCGGATTGAGCTTAAGACGGTTGGCCGACCGACATCCATTGATTGACATCTGAGATACAATGTTCGAGACAGCAGTTGATGTGTCTTCGCATCGACATCGCATATACAAACTGTGTGTCGTCGGCGTAAGCATGGTAATTCACGCCATGCTCATCGACCTTCTCCTCGAGATCAGCGGTGTAGCCTACATAATAAACATCCGCGGGCCGAGTACCGATCCTTGAGGTACGGAGCATGTGACTTGAATGATGCACGACGTACTGCCGTTGTAAATGACTCGAAAGGTTCTGTCACACAGATACGACTGGAACCATCTCAACACTATGCCACGCAAGCCGAACTGACGCTCGAGCTTTAGTATGGTCATGGTCCACGGTGTCGAATGCGGCCGTGAGGTCTAGAAGGCAGAGGGCAGATACCTCTCCGTCATCCGCGGCTTGCAACAAGTCACTGAACACCTTTATAACAGCGGTCTCAGTGCTGTGAAACAGACGGTATAGGCAGACTGCCTCGGCGGCATCAACGCTTTAGCATCTAGAAAGGACTGGAGTCTTTTCTGTACAATCCTCTCCAGTAATTTAGAGAGAAATGGCAGATTGGACACCGGCCTGAAATTCCTTGGATCTCTGGCGTCGTCCACTTTTTTGAGCAGTGGGCGAACGCTTGAAATCGGACGGGAAAGATGCCTGACGTCAGTGACTTGTTGAAGAGCAACGCGATAAAAGGCGATAAGAGCCTGCCTATCTCCTTCACCAGCCAAGTCGGCGCTGGGTCCAACTGGCACGTCTTGTTTAGCGAAGAGCCGATCATTCTGCTGTACTTCATCGTGTGTCACGGCAGTCCACTTCTCCAGTGACGGCGTGACCCTGAATGGAGGAAAGGAAGGGAAGGTGAAAGCGGGAGGGGGAGAAAAGGGGGAAAATTGACTCTCCAAGTCGTGGATATGCCACTGAGCATGCCTTCATTGTGGAATTTGTTTGTTTTAGTTTCTTTTCCTATCTACATGTGCTAGATGAAGCTGAATACTCAGCTTTCGAGTCCACGTTAAACTGTACTATCGTATCGTATCGTATCATATAACATTATTTGTAAGTTCTTCCGTTCGTGGGTCAGGTTTGCATTTCTATATTACTGTTTCGCTTAATGTTCACCTCCTCGTATAACATCTTGCGTCCATATTCTGTTAACACATGAAATTGTGTTGTCTGTTGTTCAGACGCATTTATCAGTATTACCATATTTGTCTATCGATGGTCCTTTACTCAGTCATGAGGTGGCATTAGTAGGTGTTTGAAGTGTGGAATAAAAATATGGAGAACGAACTGAAACACGAAAACCTCACTGACAAGATCTCATCAGCGGATGAAAACAAAACAGAAACCAGTTTTAGCGCCTCAACTCTGCCCAGCAGCAACTCACGTGAAGGTGAGTCGACAACGGTGCAATCTCCGACAGGTTCCGCATTCTACATTCCATTCTGTGCGTCGCTGTTCTACGTTATGGCTTCATCCGGTTTTGTCTGCGCGTTCGCTATGCGCGCTAGTCTCAGCGTCGCCCTTGTGGCTATGATCAACCAGACTGCAGTCACTGACGACGTCGTAACGATCAACATCACCAACATAAGCAACACTGATCAGTGTCCTCGCGATCCAGCACTGCAACGTGCAGACGGAGAATTCACCTGGGACCGGCATCAGCAAGGAGCTTTGCTGGCAGCGTTCTTCTGCGGTATATCAATTACTCAGGTGTGTAACAAAAATCAATATCTGAACGCGTTACTTCGAATGCATAATACTTACCTTTCCGTGTCCCATCAGGAGCGAGGGAGATTCTATATTTTATGATAGAGCGATGATCACAGGAGAGCATCTTTTTTGACTTGGTCGCATTCTCTCCCGCCTGACCCGTGGCGACTGCTGTGTATGAAAGGCCTACTGCACTCGTGTGGTGGGTGTACATACAACCGCACCCACATTTTAGAAATCTACCACACATTCCCTTGTCTTGGGCCGTCAATCAACTGTCAGTTTCAGATTCTCAGTGGCGGTAGATGCTGATGTTTAGCGACACTGGGCGCCAATATCCAGTATAGTGGCCTACTGGCGTGACGTGATGAACAGGACGGTTTTCAGAACAAAGTTCCAATGTAGAGCAGAGAAACTTGCTTTCGAGCACTTAGTCAATTATCGAGTTCACACACGCCCGTCCTCGGTTGTCTCCCGTTCTTTTCACCGCAAATACAGATGAGCTTGCCGGAAGCAAGCCCTTCTTTATTTACACTTTTCACAGCTACTTACAGCTTCCACCCTGCACGAGAAGGCGGGATGAGCGGACTGTTGGCGTGTAAATATTGCGGGTGTAAGTGTCTTCCGGGGCTTCCGCTTGTTTGACCACTTACTTTTATGACAACATCGATTCCTATCCTGTTCAGGCGTATGACGTGTGTCTGTTTTGCAGATACCAGCAGGCTGGTTGGCTGATCGTTACGGTGGCAAGAGGTTGTTCGGCGGTAGCATTCTCATTTCGTCGGTGATCTCTCTGCTGACACCACCGGCAGCAAGGGCCCATTTCGGCGTTCTTCTGTTCCTTCGTGTCCTCTTGGGGTCATGTGATGGTTTCCTGTATCCTGCAGTACAAGCACTGATTGCTCGATGGTCAATACCGAAGTACCGCTCGATAGCGGTCACATTGATATTCTCGGGCACAACTCTCGGCATAGTTGTCGGAATGCTGTTGTCGGGAGTTCTGTGTGATTATGGTTTTGCTGGCGGCTGGCCGTCCGTCTTCTACGTGTTTGGCATGGTCGGCTGTGTCTGGTCAGCCGCTTGGTTTCCTCTCTGTTATGACTCTCCCGCGACACATCCGCGAATATCGACGACCGAGCGCGAATACTGGGAGAGGGTAATTGGTACCATGGAGCTTGTCGCTCGCCCGCCAACACCGTGGCGAAAAATTCTCACATCTCTTCCAGTCTGGGCGTTGACCATTGTATACTTTGCCTACAACTGGGGCTTTAATACGCTTCAGACATGGATTCCAGTATTTATGCGGGATGTTTTGGGATTTAATATGACGAACAACGGTTTATTTTCCGCTATTTCCTTCTTGGCAAACCTTTTCATGGTTCCACTTGGTTGGTTCGCTGACTGGCTACGATCTCCTGGTAGACTGTCCACGAATGTCGTCAGGAAGATTTTCTGTGCAACTGGATTCGTTTTGGCTGCTTGCATGCTTATCCTGGTCGGATACACCGGTTGCAACCGCACCGTGGCGGTATCACATATGTTTTTGTTCATATTCTGCACGTGTACTACGTCACTTGTCGTCTACATCAACCCGCTGGACCTGGCGCCTCACCACGCCGGCAAGATCATGGGTCTGTCTAAGTTTGTGGCAACCGTGGCATCAATCGTTGCCCCTCAGGTTACAGGTGCCGTCACGTATCACAGCTCAACACGCTCCGAGTGGCAGAAAGTTTTCTTTCTGACCGCTGGAATACAGATTCTTGGTGCTATCGTGTTCGTCGTATTCGGCTCCGGTGATCGGCAGAGTTGGGCAGTCATGACAGACGTAGAGGCGAACGTGCAACAGCAGGCAGACGAAACAGATAACCAGCAGTCTGTGGCATAATTAAAGTTGTACAAGTGTACCGCCCCGATGGGTCAAGCCGAAAAACCTTAGTTCGCCACTAGCAGTAGATTTCTTGCATCGTGCCTAACAGCGTGACATTGAGTCACGAACTCATTATAGGGTACTGTAACTCGACCCAGCCAGCGGTTTGGAAATTGACTGCTTCACAACTCAGCCAAGATTGAAGCAGTTCTCTCCGTGACATCTGCACAGCTGAAGAATGTCCGTCCTAATAGGGATAGGCATTGACGTTACTGCCTTACTGGCTCAGTCGCTCCATTCAGTTCAGTGACACTGTGAAGCTTCTTGGAGTCACGCGTGACTTGGCCCTGACGATAGTCCGTCACATCACTCATGTGACTACCACATGCTGACAGTGCGGCACATCAGACCACTGCTCACATTCGACGCCACAAATGTGGTCAGACACAGTATTGTGTTGTCGCGACTGGACTACGCCAACGCACTGCTGTACGGCACGTTTGCAGCCAACATCCACCGTCTACAGGTTGTGCAGAACTCACTCGCCAGACAAGGGTATTGGGTTCTCACTTTAAAGGGGAAGAAAGACGTTATTTGTTTACACGGCGACTTAAATTGTACATAAAACACTACCCGAAGCATAAAAACTAAAAAGTCGCAATTTTGTCCGTCGTTACTTATTTACTGCAAATTAACACACGATTCCGTCATCGGTTGGAAAGATTACGTAAACAAACGGCGAACATGGCCAGTCGCACACAACCTAGAAGTTCTAGCGATAGTGAATGACGAAGAAGTTCCTGCAGGCCGAAGAGGTTTTCCGCAGCCTTACGCTTTCGAGCCGACATCTGCTAGCGTAAGTCATCATGATGACGCCGACTCAGAGACTACTGGGCCCGACGATGGGTTCCAGAGAGTCGACTTGGAAGTGGCCGATCGCACATCAGACACTTATTTGACGGCGCTCGACTTGGCCCTCCCCAACTGTAATTCTTGGATTCGCCTACGTCAACAATAACTAGAACTTGAACTAGTCCCCCAAAGTGTTGTTTTTATTGTCTGCGTTTGCGAGAATCAGTGAGACGTTCAGTATTGACTTTTGTGAACTTTGGTCGTAAAATATAACTTACACAAAAGTCATACATAGTTCATTTTCGTCATATAATAAGGTCAACGTGCGCTTAACGTACAGAAATTAACGCACGTAATATCGCACGCACCTTGGACAAGACGTTCAGCTCCAGTCATCGGCATCATGTCCAGTGGCGTATTTAGGAGGGGGCTTGCGCCTGCCCCCCTCCCCCTTTCAACCGACCATAATTTTTATGATGGTATTTTTGGCTGTTTTACTAATTTTTTCTTCTAAAACATCAAAATTTAGGCATTCAGTAACAAAAAGCGTCAGCTTCTGGTGGACTTCGTCCGCCAGACCCCCCGGGCCCCTCCTTTCGCACATTCTAAATACGCCACTGATCACAAAAGCCAATATCGACTCACTATCACAACTCAGGCGACTAGAAGGAACAGACTGAAACAAACAGCAACACAACAATATCAGTTGTTTTTCCATAGTGCATTGCAGTATTACTGACACTGACACAATGCTGAAACATAAAAGAAAAGAGAGGAGAACTTGGAACTGGCAAGGCAGGGAGAGACGTCTTCACTGGGGGCGATTCTGACACAGCGACTACGGTGGATTTTTAATGTCAGAGAATTTGAATGGCCGGGGCGAACATATGCAATGGTCATGTGAGAGACTTTTTCATAGCGTTATTATTTCTCCCATCGGCGATTTTTTCATGGCGGAGACTTTAATGTGACACCGGTCACCCTGCATGGTCTACTTGTCAGACTGTCACTGTCCATGGGCGTAGATCCGCATCCGGAGCAAGGACCAATTAGAGCAGGGTGGGTTCTTGAGAGGGAGGCAGGCAGTAGCGAGCACCCCCCCCCCCGCACCGGCAGGGGCCTCTAATTATTGCAACTCTAATTATTGAAACTCTAATTATTGCATGCAATGATTGTCTCAATGCGTTATGCAAGTGGATAAATCCTGTAACTGTTGGAATAAGGTTTGGAGTTCTTCAAGGAACACAGTCCTGACAAAGACAGTGCGACGTCTGACAAACACTAGTCATACCGACATTTTTTCTAACCAATAAAATGTAGCAGTGTATTAAAACATGTCTACCCCCAGAAGTAGGGGTGGGGGCAAAACACAAGGCGTTCCCTCCACTTCAATACTTCAATGATTTTCCTGAGAACAAAATGGCCAAATTTCGTGCATAAGGTAATTTACTAAGTACGAACTGATTGGCCAGAACGCTGCAGTAGATAAACAATGTTTAGGCTACCGGAGCGCCGTTCCGTCTCCCCTACACCCTTAGTTGGTTTCCAACGAAGGTTGTCGTCACGCCATCGTACGGACCATAATAGAGACAGGTGATTTGCAGCTGCAGGTCCTACTGCTGATCTGCGACAAACTGACATTGTCTTTCAACAGTTTAAACGCCTACTAAAAACATTTTATTTGTGTTCGGTTGCTTAGATAACGACGCATGACAGACCAAGCCTAACTGTTGAAGCTGCCTTCCTTTTCTTACCCTCCTCTTCCCTCTTTTTTCTTACTTACTTAGCCTACTTAATTACATGTACTTATTTACTCACTTATCGATATTTCAGTTTTAAGTCTTTTGTGGAACAGTTTTACAATTTGGTAACAGTGGCGTATATGCAGAAGCACAGCCCAAGGTAAATTCCAACGTCAGTTTTTAGCCGAAAGTAGGCCTACATGTACTACTACTAACGGTCGCGATGTGCTACAGTGCCTATTTGGCAACAAACGCTTTTACTAGATAGTCTGCTGTGAGGCAGTAGGCCTACGGTCGTCTATCCTAGCGACAGCTTGGCTTCTTGTTGATAATATATAATATTATGATCTATATTTATCAGCAATTCTGCCTCAAGAAAATTTAGTTTTTGAACACTATATATGCGAATTATGGAGCCACGCGTGGTGTTTCGCTTTGACGTACCATCATTGCGTGTAAACACAAAGATTTTGAAATTAATCCATTTCACTCAGACTGAACGACAAGTTATATTTTACGACATCATAGTTTTGTTACAAACTTCATGCAGCGCTTAGACGGATACACATAAAAATATGCATATATTTGCAATTTTTTTGGAAAAAGTTCATCGGCTCTTTCATATGACATGTATTTAATTCCATTCAGCAGATGGCGGCACATAACTCTTGGCGCAAGCCTTGCTGGGTAAATGACATTTTCAGTTATAATTACGCAATTATCCTTCAAGTCGCCATTTGTAATTTTTGACATCGGCTTAGCCCTGAGTGTCAGAGTGCCCGGATGTCAAAAACTGCAGCTTAACCCGGTCTGGCACAGGATGCAATAAATTTGAATTATTAAATTTCCCAAGGTAGTGCGAGAACATACCAAAGGTGTGGTGGAAAATATTACGCAGTTTTGTTGGAAATATTCATCCTCTATTCGGAAGTGAAAGAATTTTGGAAATCAGTTAAGATTTGCGAAAGTTATAGCCAAAAGTTCCGTGGCTTCCTTTTTTTGGAACTCGGTGTATATTTTAGTTAAACTCGATAACGTTGTAGCATGGCTGGCGTATAAATATAATGTAAAAGTAATAATTCGATAATGCGCTATGCAAATGCGTCCATTTGAGCACTGCTGCACTTAATAAACAGAAAATCGACAATCTGTGTCTCACTAACGGAAGGGACAGCCACGGTATAAACACGGCTCATGAGAAGACGGTTTTGAATAAGACAGCAGTCAAAAACTCTTTAGAAATAGAGTATGAACTCGTAAAAGAAAGCCACTGAAGCGGTTGCAGACGTGTCAAGGGTTTGTGGGAAAGACTGATTTAGGCGATCATCGACGTTTTGGACGGAGTGGCGGACGGACAGGAAGAGTGGATCATGAACAAGCAAGACATGCCATCTACCAAGAATCTCTGGGTGTTGAGCCTGAGGGTACTGCGGCGGGTGAAAGGAACTTTAAGGAAGGCCCAAAGGGTGGAAACCCAAGGGGCGAATTCGACGGGCTGAAGGGGTGGAGTTCCTGTGGATGGGGTTTTACCCCTCTGCAAACTAGGTATATATGGGAAGTGCCGAACGTGTCAAGGGTTTGTGGGAAAGCCACGGTATAAACACGGCTCATGAGAAGACGGTTTTGAATAAGACAGCAGTCAGAAACTCTTTAGAAATAGAGTATGAACTCGTTCCCCAGCGGAACGTGCTCCGTACGTTCCGCTGGGGCACGTACGGAGCCCCAGCGGAAATCAAATTTGTGCATTCTAGCCTATACCGTGCATCAGTGAAGCAGTATCGCCTGGAAAATTGTATAAAACACAAATTAATATAATTCCTCTTTAACTACATACAGGGTGTGCCAAATTAAGTGACACCACTTTACATTTTTGCTTGTAACAAATTAATGCATAAACGA
>Ga0056114_1000570_pt1 | contig 13517 bp, 8 predicted proteins | sample WorMetHERISLAND1_FD_77005 | JGI IMG/M metagenome (GOLD analysis project Ga0056114, IMG submission 77005) | Marine gutless worms symbiont microbial communities from Max Planck institute for Marine Microbiology, Germany - Olavius loisae HERON... ...
CCCCCTCCCTCTTCATGCGTGACATATTTTTAAAAGACCCCTTTGTGTGTGTTTTTTGTCTTGACTTTTGTACATTTTCTTCGTATTTTGTATTAATCCAGCCCACGGGACGGCTGCTGCACTCAAATAAGCATGTGATTCTGAAGTGCTTGCCCTATTTTTTGTGCGTCGGTGTATAGTTGACGGCGGTTGGTCGGCCTGGTCGCCGTGGAGCTCGTGTTCCTACGCCGACGACGAGGGCTCCATCAAATCAGATCACTGTTTCTGTCGCAGTCGTTTATGTGACAGTCCAACACCTCTTCACGGCGGACGATCATGTCGCGGACGCAACGTCCACGTCTCCAACTGCACTCGTAAGTGCAGCTCCATTGAAACGTTAGACACGCTACAGCACTGTTCTAAGCAAATGCCCAACAAGGAACTAGGTTCATAAGTAAGTAAGTAACGAATTTATAACGCGCAAAAAAACCGGTTTAAGGGTATCAGAGGCGCGGACAGTGGACCGGCTACAAATGTCTTGCAAACATGTAAGTCTTGAGCTGAGACCTAAAACTAGTGAAACTGTCAGCGGTGCGTACAAATGATAGTTCATGGAGCACCCAGCCCTTCCATTTCCCATTTCCTTTTCTTTGCACTCACTCTTCTTTTCCTTCTCTTCCTTGGACTTTCCCCTTCTTTTTCCCCACCATTCTTCCACTGTGTGATATTTGTTCTCATATCTTCCCTCCTCTCACTTTCCCCTTTTTTCGTTCAGACTTTCGGCTTCCTATTTCCTTCCATCTTCTCCCAATCTCAACCGTTGTAGTCAGTAATACAGATGTTACGTAACACATAAAGTGTTGCATGCATTTGACTATAACTCATGAAACCCTACAGTTACAATGGGTTATTCTGACTGAGTGACTACAGTCAACGGCAGTCATGCTAGAATATTTTATTTGGCGCCGCGCATAGACATGCTTAATTTTCATGTTTGGTTTAAAAAAATTAATCTTTTGGCCTTTATAGTCCTGTCCAGCAGCAGTTTCACTTTTTGAAATTTATGTATTTAAAGAATTTTTATTTTTGTTTTTATTTTTTATTTTTTATTTGTTTATTTTCATGTTCGGTGTAAAAAATTAATCTTTTTAGCCTTTATGGTCTTGTCCAGCAACAGTTTCACTTTTTCAAATTTATGTATTTAAAAAAATCGCTAATTAAGTTAGAATGATGGACGATTGACTGTTGCAGAGCATGGCGGCTGGAGCAGCTGGTCCTCGTGGTCCCAGTGTTCGCTGAGCTGTGGTACCAGCTCAGTTCGGACGAGGCGTAGGTCGTGTACCAGCCCACAGCCTCGTTTTGGCGGTCGCCTCTGCGTCGGTGAAGACGTTCAGCTCAGAGAATGCCGCGTTCTGCTCTGCCTGCATGACGGTTAGTGAATATGTCGCCTTAACGTCCCTCTTCGGGCACACAACAGGTTACCAACGTGGGCAGTCTGGCCAGGCTGATTATGCTTCAGTGACCAGTTCGTAGAGTGTTCTAGAATTGTGTACATAAGTAAGTAATGGTTACTTAAAACGCACCATGCGGGATAACTGCGTAAAAGTTATCCCCAGACAGACAATATAAATAAAACCGTACAAACAAATATGAAGGTCCCTAGCAAAGAAATCCACAGCAAATCAATGATATGCGATTTCCTATTGATATTTGATAATAGTAACCATGGTCGTAATACGCCGGACGTTGCATATAGGCCTAGAGGTAGAAAATCGCCAATTTCGTCCACTATATTGTAGACCCCCGGCGGAGGAACGCCCAGCAATATCAACGTAGTCTATACGTCGCTGAAAAGTACATTTAGTTGGCTACAATTCGGTCGCGGACAGTACGGATCTATCTTCATTCGTGTAGCCGTTGTTGCCTCCCAGATCTGCGTAATCACGCGAAATTCCCCGAAAATTCGAACTTATAGCAGTTCAAGATCATCCGAGGTCATCCATCTTCGTGCTGATCGAAAGCGCATATGCAAATTAGCCATTAATAGTAAGGTTAGACGTATCTCCTACCGTTTTCGAGGAATATTGACGTTTAAAGCCGTAGAAAATGGCTTCTTTTCTCCACCCCTCCATTCTTTGACGCCCGCGCTTAATGGGGGGAACCCATCAGAAATTCTGGATGAAACTTAACCCGCAAAATACTAGAGTGATGGAGCTACCGTACGGTGAAAATTGCACAATCCTAACTTAACCGTTTTGGACTGATCCACCCGTGTGACGGACGGACAGACGGGCGATAGTATATAGCGCTCTAAGCACATATGCTGTCGCGCGCTAAAAAATATAAAGAAAAACAAACACAGAAGTCGATAAACAGTAGCATAAGCAGGGGCGTTTATAGCTGTATCAGTTTGGGTTGACCAGCGGGGTGGCCACATATGTATTTGGGGGAGGCAAGTATTCCGGATGACATAGTGTATGACTGACCTGAGTGAGTGAGTGGTGTAATTTGACACCAGCTATGCGATTTCACAGCTATTATGTAACCTTGCTATCTTGCAACCAATTTTATAGGGGGCTGCAGGGGCCAGAGCTCTCACAGGGGGGGGCGTGCCCCCCTGACCGCCTGGCCACCCCTTAGAACCGCTGCTGAGTATAAGTCCGAGTAGTCTCCAGTTTCGCCGTTAAAAAGCAATATTTACTTCGTAGTTGAGTCGGTTTCTGTGTGCTGTGCCAGCAGCAACTGTGCGTCCTTCGGTCGACGGTCAGTGGTCAGCGTGGTCATCGTGGTCAGCTTGTAGCGTCTGTGGTCCTGGATTTCGTTCGAGGGTTCGCCAGTGTGACTCCCCCGCCCCGCAGAACGGCGGACTGCCGTGCTTCGGTAACGACGCCCAGTGGGAAGAGTGCAGCTACGGACGCTGTGAAGGCATGAGAATTGTCACACAATCTCTTACCTTGTGTCTTACCTTGTGTGGCCTCACAATCATCCCGTGGGACCGAGGGCTTAGCGGTTTAGGCCATGAAAAGCCCACCCTTGTTTGTCTTAGTTTATCAAGTCTCCCCTCGAAGGCATTGACACTAGATGCATCTATCATTTCTCGATCCAAACCAAACTATTTCTGCGTCCTACCATTTGAGCTTTGTCAGGTGGCAGATGTCGAGGCTCGTCAGCGACTCCGTTCCAGTTCATCTTCATCATTAATTGTCAGCCACACCCGACTCCTTACCGTCGGTGACCGAGCTTTCCCGGTCGCCGCTGCACGTGTCTGGAACAGTCTTGTCACTTCCACACTTTCCGTAGCAGTCTTCCAGTCCTGGCTTAAAACTCACCTGTTTAACATTTCTTTCCCTTTTCCTCTGTGATTGTACAGTGCCTGCGCAGTGACTCTAGCTGCTTTGGACAGTATAATCCTTCTTGCTTACTTACTTACTTAGCTTAGACAAACATGATACCCACCTTTTCCGTTCTACTGCTTATACTGATCACTGTCTGCACTACCTGCTCCCAGAAAAAACACAATCGTTCAATGAATCTCAGGCACAGGCCACAGAGGACACGAATACACACTTGCGTGTTAGTCACATCAGAACCACCCAGCTTAAGAATACCTTTGTCAATAAATGTTTATTTAGCATGGTCTAGTAGTTTATGTTTTATTGTCTGTCTGTCTGTTTTACACTAGTCATTAATGACGAATTGATATTTGACATTCACATTATTTGTGTGTAGATTATAATGGGCTGGTATTGTATTTTGATTTGACGATTTCCTTTTCTTACACTGTAAAACTTGTACGATTGTTATTGGTTGATTAAAAGCTACTTACTTTCTTACTTACTTACCACCCTGTGTGACAACAAGAGTCTTCCTATTGTCCCTGTCTCCTGTGTGATCGTAGAGGCGAGGAAGACGAGCGAGTGGTCGGCCTGGTACGTTGATATGAACGCGAGTACTAGTGATGCGCGGAGTGGATATTCGGAAGAACGATACCGATGCACTTGTCAGGCGGAGGTATCGCACTCGTCACAGTTACGTCATCCGATTATCAAGAAAACTCGCCGAATCTGCTCCGATCTACACGGCTGCATTGCCGGTTAATTTGATTTTTTAGACTTAAAATTTACTATTAACAGAATTAGTATTAATAATATTGATATTAGTAGGCCTATCAAAACTATCATCGCCAGTGTTGTTTCTAAAGTGGGCTATTTTCACGTAAAAGTTCAAAAGTGAAAGTCATGATAAGTTATTAATGTGAAATCCCATGACATGTCGTATGCCCGTTTACTCCTTAGCTTTTACACAACCGACCCCGGAGTGATGGCACGTTGATTTGGCATGGGTTTACAATACCGTAACGTGTTACACAGCAGCGGCAGCCGTGGGCGGGATTCGAACCGGCGACCTGGCGATCGCAAGTTCAACCCTTTACCACACGGCCACGGCGTACCTGATAATCAGCTTAGTCACCAGAAATAAAATTTAAAAAGTAAAAATTAAAAGAAAATCAAAATCAAAAGCCATTGAGCAGTAGCCTATGTCCAGTCCGTGTCTTGACCTTTCAAATGTAATAACAGTTAACAATTAAGTCTGTTAAGTCTGTCATAACAGTCTGTTATGGCAGACTTATCGTCTCGTCGCTCAAATTCAGTTATCTAGGCGATATATGCATGATTTTTAGACCTAGGCCTATTAGTTCTCGAAAAGGTTGCAGTTACTGATTTGACCTTTCAAGGGCACTCAAGGTCATCACACATCACGTAGTTTGTCAGACCAAAATTAATATGATTTCCTATTAGTCATCCATCATAACTACATCTCTGTCTTTCAACAGTACCGAGATATAAGCAGTTGTTTGTGAACTGTGAGCTACGTGACCTCGAATGACCTTGAACGATGATTCGAACGTAATGAAACTTAGACCTGATGACAGCGTTGACTACGGTTTTGTTGTACAACGCAGGTGGTTCGGGTACATCAGACGTGGACGGTGGGTGGAGCTTGTGGACCACGTGGTCAGCCTGCAGTGCGTCGTGTGCAGGCGGGACCCAGTGGCGCCAACGCACCTGCTCGGCGCCCGTCCCATCAGGCACCGGGCACGACTGCCCCGGCCCCGGTCATGAGTCGAGGCCGTGTAGCGATCACCCGTGTGTCGGCCAGTGGTCCTGCTGGTCCGACCTCGGTCCATGCTCGCTCACCTGCGGCCCGGGAGGCACTAGGCGCCGCCGACGACGCTGCCAGAGATTACCTGGCGTCGCAATCAGTTGCCATGGTAACGACACGGAGATGCTGCCGTGTGATGGTCCAATAGTGCCGTGTCCTGGTCCAGGTATGACAAATACTGTCAAATTAGTTGATAACAGATCGCTGTATCGTAAATCTTGGTCATGTAGAATTCGAGTCGCGTCGAACAGTGGCATACGACCGTGGACACACCCACTTCTGGTGACATGTTCTACATTGGCGTTGGCTCATTTTTGCTGCGTTATTTGTATCTGGATGCGATGTGTCATCGACTTAAGGCCGCAATCCACTAGGCGAACTAGTTGGCAAACTAGTTGGCAACTTGTTGCAAGCCTGGTCGTTTTCTACATTCCACTTGTGCAGCAAGTTGCCAACCTGCATGTCGTAATAGATTCAGGTTGCCAACTTGTTGGCAACCCAAAAAGTTACGAACTAGTTGCGAACTACTTAGTTTCTGCTATTATTGTATGACACTGTGTGCGAAGTTTATAAATAAATAAATAAATAAATAAACTAGTTGGATACCCGGGTGGCCGGGTTGCCAAACCCGGGTTGGCAACTAGTTTCCAACTAGTTCGCCTAGTGGGTTGCGGCCTTTAGTAAACTACTGTCTGACCTGAGCAGTAATAGAGAAATTCAGTCGATTTTGCTTCAGGATGTTTCGCCAGATGGCGTCACATTGGTGGCTTTGTTTCAACTTAGCATGTTAAGTCGGGCGGTCGTGTCATATTGTCATTGCAGGTAGCGAGGCTGGTTCCTGGTCTCCCTGGTCGTCATGCAGCATGTACGGCGTTCAACAGCGTCGCCAGCAGTGTACCACCTGCGCAGCTGGTTTCCGTCTCCAGGAAAGATTCTGTGATCCCGAACAGCCACGTGCGTCGTTACTTACTTATTTAGTTTCTAATATTAGTGTTCGTTTACCATCGTTTTGAACTGAAACTTTTCTTATATGTCGTTTTGTTTCCCTGAGTCGATATTACCGATTGAGCGTCTGAAAAGGTCTGCCACTTAAAAATTTCAGCCCCCAAAACAACCAAAATTGTTCATTAGAAGACCCCTGGGGAGTCAACGAAATTACCAGTCAAGGGTCAAAGGCCAGTTGAGGTACCGTACCACCTTCTTTATTATACTGTTTCGCTACAGGAAACCAGCCTTCTTTTGTTGCGTTGGTCCGTTGTCGCATGTTTTTATGTGTCTGTTAAGGGTTAGAAAAAGCCATGATTGAGTGTGTGTGTAGTTGTACTGTTAACTCACAAGATCATGAACAGTGTCGGACTTTTTTGAGTTTGAGAGTTGTACTCTTAACAGCACAAAACTAATGTCAATGTCATACAGCTATTCTCTTCCTTACCATACTTATCTGCTACTTGCTTACTTACAATCACTTACTTACTTACTTTATCTCTCACTGAACTACTCACTTATTTACTTATTTATTTATTTACGTATTGTTTACATACATATTTAACCCTTTGACTGTTGCCATATGGGTACAGCATTGAAGCATCCTGTACCAGACCGAGTTAAGTTGTAATTTGTAATTTTTGACATCCGGGCACTCTGACGCTCAGCCCTGAGCGTCAGAGTGCCCGGATGTCAAAAATTACAGACGACGGCTTAACTCGGTCTGGCACAGGATGCTTCATTGCTGTACCCATATGGCAACAGTGGGCGTTAAAGGGTTAAGTACTTACCTAACTGTCTTACTGTCTTACTTAGTTGGCTGTGGACTTGTGGCTTATTACAGCCATCGTCCTGGCTACGCCTGTGACCGTGTCAGCCGACCTGGTCAACCAAGATCCAATTCGCTTGTACCACCTCGCAGTGGTCGGTGTCTTCAGTTTCGGGCTCGGCGCGGCCGTCGTCTGGCTACTGTTACTCCGTCTCGGCGGCTCGTCGCTCGGCGTCAAGCCGCCCGGCGACCCCGCCGCCGCCGACGGGGCTCCGCCGGGCCGCGCTGGCGGTCGGATCGCGGCGGCTCTGTCCAAATACCATCTACCGTTGCCGGTCTACCCACGCAACTGCGGCACTACCGTGTCCACAACGACACGCTCGGCAGACAGACCCACACCACCGATAGACGTCCGACAGTATTTCCACCAACCTAACTCCTGACCGCGTTCACATTTCATGAATTTAATGAAACTTGGGGTAGCTGGTGGCCCCCCACTTTGAACGTGGGTCGGAACTATTTTGCACACTCTGTATCCAAAGCTCTACTCGTTCCTGCTGTCAGACTGCCTACTGTTTGACGTCGCTCCTTCCTTGTCGCTGGCGCTCGCAACAGTGTAATATAAGTGTGATAAACACCGTCTATAGTGGTCATTTGTGGGATAGTTCGTTAACACTCACTCAACCCACTCTAGACAGTGGTCAGTGTTAAACCTTGAAACAACGTCTTCAGTCAGCCAGTCTGTCCGTCGTTTACATATCACATTATTTTGTGTTGTCGCCGTTCAGATATTTTGGTACCAATTCGGAGTCATAATAAGTAATTATAAATTTTCGTTACTTTTTTCTACTTTTACAATTTGGCATTCAGTTTGCAGGATTAGTTCTCATGCACACAGCTATTGCTTTTCATCGGTTTTTGTTTGCTTACTTGCTTTTTGTTTACTGGTTACGTTACGTCTGGTCAGTGTACAGAGGGCCGGGCGGATCCAGGAATAACAGAAAGAGTGAGTGATCTTTGCCCATCTCTCCTTTCACCTCCCTCTTCCTGACTTTCCTTCTTTTCCACTCCCATTTCCTTACCCTTCCCCCATCGCGAATCGGCTCCCTTAAATAGGGAGTTTGGGATCCGCAGCGGGATCCAGGGCAATTTTTTGGCACATTCAGGTTTCTCTTGTGCCCTTTCCCTAAAATTTGCCCTTTTAAACAGTATACATGTTGGGATTTCGATAAAAGAGGGGGAACGCGCTGGCTGCCCTGTCTGAATCCGCCTATGATGTGTGATGTGATAGATTCAGCTCACACTAAACAAATCGTTATCACAGTCATCACCATTGGTTTGGCGTCTAAACCGTCGGCATCATAAAACACTGCCGATTGCCGTGGAAAGAGAGCTTTGGCAGATAGGCCTACTGTTCAGTATTCAAATAGTCAACCATATTAACCCTTTGACGCCCACTGTTGCCATTTGCATCCTGTGCCAGACTGGGTTAAGCCGTCATTTGTAATTTTTGACATTCGGGCACTCTGACGCTCAGTTCTAAACATCAGAGTGCCCGGATGTCAAAAATTACAAATGACGGCTTATCCCGATCTATAGCTGTAGGCCTACCCAGGGCCATATGGCAATAGTAGGCGTCAAAGGGTTAAAGTGGTTGTTTTTGCTGTATCCAAAAATTACGTACTAGACCTACGTCACCACAGCCGCCATTTCTGCAGGATTTGTCGTCTGCATCGGGCTTTTTATTTTTTAAACATTTTTACGTTGATTTTACTTTGGCATTTTCGTGTGAAAGTGTTTGCTTGTGCTGTGTTTGTCTCGTGTCGTCAAACCGGATGTTGTTGTGTGCATGACGCATGCGCATGTGCTTGTCGTCTATTAATAGACGCGCGGATCGGCAGCGATGACGTCGCGGACGACTACGCGTCGATTGTCATGACAACGGCAGTGGGCGTGGCCTCTTTCGTATTCGGATCGTTGGTTGGTGCGCTGGCCGGCGGACTGATATGTCGTCGGCGCTCCGCGCGCTATTTTGTCTCGCGGACGACCAAAACCAACCTCTACAAGACTTCCGCCTCTTCCACGAGGGCTCTGCGCATGCCTCTACCTTCCTCCGACAGTTCGCCGGATGCAGACGACGTTTTTCTGTCCATTTCCCCTCCGCACCAGCTCACAGTTTCCGACGCCAGCTTCAGACGACAACTGATGCTCAAGTCGACCGAATCGTTTCGGTCTATGCGGACAAAACTCGACTCCGACGACACCTAGTGAGGTGATCGCTATCCAGTAATCGGCAACTGTTCGAATAGTAACGCAGCAAACAGACACATCGATCTCTGTGGCAGCTCCATTATCTTGCCAACTTTTCGAGAGAAGCTTTCCCATGCCCGCTTCCACAAAGGGCCCGACAGAAAGCGATTTTAATTTAGATGTCAGTCGGTGTAACCTGCGACCATTCATTTGAGTCTCTTAAAATTATGAAACATTTACTGAAGTGAAAACATTGGGCTGGGCACTTGAGGACGGTTTACGGGACTACAGACTTACGTGCTTGTCATAGTATGAGTTAAATCATTTGTATTAAGTGATGTGACCACTAACCGATATTCATTTGACAGTAACTACTCGAATTGACACGTTTTAAACCTAACCACAATCCTTAAGAGTGGGACAACTTGCAAGCCGATGCTGTGGGTAGTCATGACAGACAGACAGACAGACAGACAGACACTTCAAATGTAGTATTCTGCCCAACTCTGGGCTGCCCTAGTAAACATTATGAACGTGGTCGTACAATAGAATAACAGATAAATATTGTCTGCTGCGCCAGTTAACCCTTTGACGCCCACTGTTGTCATATGGGCACAACAGCTATAAAGCATCCTGTGCCATACCGGGTTAAGCCGTCATTTGTAATTTTTGACATCCAGGCACTCTGACGATCAGTTATAGCTGTACCCATATGGCAGCAGTGTTCGTCAAAGGGTTAATTAGAGTTTATTGTTTAATGCATGGACATAACGTTTTCAAGATTTTTATGTTTCAATAAAAACGCGTTTTAAAAACCTTAACAACAATAGCGCATGCATATTGATAATTTCAAAACAAAAGCGAGCATAAAAGTTTTAAGTTTTCGTTATTATTCGCCTTTTTCGCGCACTTCCGGTCATTCTTTTCCAAGAACATTGAAACGGAGTTCATTGAAATGAAAGTATGAAACGTTTTTCATTTGACATTTTCAAACGTTTGTATTTTAATTTGAACGTTTTTGTACATTCTGTAGTTTATCAATTGATGTAAATATGATAATTTATTTTGTTACCGACATATTTTATCATGATTATGAATCGTTTGTGAAGTTGTCGGTGGTGTTTTGTGAAGTGCACGTGCATCATAGTACTTCCTGCAGTTTGGTTTCTAATTTTAGTTTCATTTCTTTAATTTTTGTGGTAGACTACAAAACGCTGGCTTCCGTCAACGTCACAACTTGCAACACACGTTCAGTAACATTGTTGATATATCGTGTTGCTTACGTAAAAAGAATTTCATATGAAAGTTTATTTTTTCGAACGCGACTGTAGTGTCTGCTTTGCTGATAATGTGCCACGTTATTTGTAAGAATTTACGAACTTAGCAGAATCAGCCTGCGTTATTGACAGGTCATTATATTTTTCAGTGTTGTTAACTGTTAAGTGATCCCAAAAATAATACAGTATACTTAACAAAGACGGCGAGGCACCGCTTTACTACTGGCGGAGGGACATTAGGTTTCACAAAGTTGGAATAGCCTATGCCATCAACGTTTAGCATATTGCCGCGAATACTTTACATGATGTCACTTACATTTTACATATCAATTTGTTTCGATATTCTGAGTTCTGACCCCGTAAATAGTTATACGTCGCTTTTGCTTTTGGTTTTTCTTTTTTGTTCAGAAATAGAATTGGCTCTATTGCGGCCGCCATTTTACCCCGTCTTTGTCTTCGAATTAATGCCAAGATTAGCCTAAGTCCGTGAAAAACAGTTCGAACTTGACCTAGCCTACTAATTCCCGTGGTTGTGCGTCATTTCCTGTCTCTTGAGTTCATGATTTTGTTGCAGTGATGTTTGTAGCACGAGTCTGTGCGTGTATATAGTGGAGTTCTGCGTCTGATGATTGGTGCTGTGCAGAGTAGTCATTTATTCGTCCGAGTATCGCCGATAATCGATCTCAGACTATTCTCTGTGTGTGAACCAGTGGACGCAATAGCTGCTCTGTAATTGTTTTAACATACTGCAAACCATCGAACTTACGTTGGCATTATGAAATATTTATGATTTTGTACATAAGCCCATTTAGAGCTATTTTATGTACGTAATTATAAACAGACATTTCAGTTATACTTACTAAGTTAGTACTGTTACTTCATTACTTAGGTATGAGCTAAACAAGCAACATACTGGGGCTTCACAGTTCGAAAAAGCGTGACCAAATCTTAAAAACTATTTTTTGGAATTATATTTCTCGTTAATTTACAAATTAAAAACGAATAATAAATCCACATATAAAGTTACAGCGGATCTACCAATACGTCATAGCGGTAAAGTTCGTGGAAATAGTTTCATATATTTTAGAAAACCGGAATGTTACGTATCCTTTATCCTTCATTCGTTGGCGGAATTCTTGCTAAGTTCAACTGTTATAGGCCTAGCCTACTTTTGGTTTTATTTACTGTCAAGAGTTGCGAATTAGGTTCAAGTTTTGTTAATCCACTTTTTAGCTCGCATAAGAGCCAGACTAGTTGTTTCACGGAAACCATGCAACCAACGAGAGCTAAGCACCGTCCCCATGTTGATTATTATCTCTATCGTTGATGCTGCCCAGCAAGTTCGGCCGTGTTGTGCAGTCGTAAATCCGTTATCGTATGTAATCCTTTGTTGATCACGTTTGATTGATTCTGTTGCTTGGTAAAGGAATACGCTGGAATAAAATCGTTTTGATATGGCTTGAGTTGAGTTGAGTAGGAAAACGAAAATAATATCACTGATATCTGCTATACAAAGTGGATTGGAGGAGTAGAGCCATGTGATGGCCCCTTGCTCGAAACCGAGAGGGGGACTGAGTTGATTATAGGGTTTGACGCCCACTTTATAGGTCATTTTGGAGACGAATAAATAGATGAGCCACGGTCTGACACTCAAAGTAGCTTTTGGCTTACGCTTAGCCTATAGCTGCCGTCAGCTCGATACTAGCCTATAAGATACCTTAAGAGAGCTAGTTTAACGTGGACTGAACCGCTAGGCTACATGTAACTATGATCAGCTCACACTAGCACACATAACGAAAAACAACATAAAATATAACTAAAACAAACAAGCGCCAGTGTCCATTCAAGATCCGCGAAGACACTCCAAATGGAACTACAGTAGAAAGACTAGGGCCCCTATAGAGGAACGTTTTCGATCAAATCCTAATAGCCTAGGTTATACTTTAGATCCTGTGCCCAGTACTCTACTACAAGAGAACACATTAATAACGGCGACTTTATGTGTCATTTCCATAACAGTAAGATGATGTGAACCGGTATGTATGAGCATTGAGCACAAACAGAAACGTGTGCTACAGCCGAGGACGACGCAGATCGCAAAAAACCACATCAAATATCAGTCTCTGAATCAGTCTCAGAATAACTTAAGGCCTCCAACGACGCGTATGAATATATACAAGTGTGCGCAGAAAACAGCAAAACTACAAGGTGTCCACTAATTACACGCTACAGTACGCATTATCGCTCACAAGTACAAAATAATAACATCGGTAAAACTCAAAAAATAGTAATCGAGTAAAAATAGTATAGTTAAAAGTATGAAGCTCCTTCAGAACGCCTGCCTAAGGCACTGATAACACGGCAAAAACATGTTCAAATGTAAATAAAAAAATAAAAAAAAAATACGCAAACAAATACGCGTGCATGGCGTACCATGCAGGCCATTATGAGACTTTTGCACGAAAAATGTTAACATCAATACCATTCAATCTTTCGCAAAATATTTTACAGTGTGCAGGCCCCAATTAAACAACACCACTTTACATTTTTGCATTTAAGAAATGAATGTATCTACAAATTTTTATGATTTCTGGCACGCATAAACTACATAAAGCAACAATGAGATTGTGTTTATTTTATAACTTTATGTTAACTCTTGTTCGCCAGATGGCGCTACAAAGCTATGTACTTTCTCTGTATTACAGCAATTTTGCTTACCGGTACTCTTTAGTCTTAATTTTTTTACTTTAAACAATGTATTTCTTACTATTCATTACTAACATTTTATGATAAACAAAAATTCGTCTAGTTTTGCCGTTTGGTAGTACTTATCAGCACTTTAGTTTTCGGAAACGGCTACCTGTTTTACCTGTTTTCTCTGTTGTTAAAACACCCCTGTTCAGTACCGTTGAAATGGAAAATGGTGTGTCGTATAATTTCGGCCACTGTACTGTTACGTGTTCTGATGCCATCTGGGGGCGTTTTCAGTTTAAGCCGTATAATATTGTCCGAAAGATATTTTAAGATGTCCAATATGCCGTTTACTGTTGGACAGGCTCTGCCCCTTAAGCTCCGGTCTATTTTAAGGACCGTCG
>Ga0056114_1000571_pt1 | contig 13498 bp, 10 predicted proteins | sample WorMetHERISLAND1_FD_77005 | JGI IMG/M metagenome (GOLD analysis project Ga0056114, IMG submission 77005) | Marine gutless worms symbiont microbial communities from Max Planck institute for Marine Microbiology, Germany - Olavius loisae HERON... ...
ACAGTCTATCGAGCGGTTGTTGTCACCAGATTGACATACGCTATAAGTGCCTGGTGGGGTTTTACCACCGCGGACGATCGCCAACGCATTGAACGTTTTTTGAGACGTGGAACTCGTTCTGGCTTCTATCGGTCCGATTGGCCTAGTTTCGAGACCCTCGCCGAGGATGCTGCTGATGTTCTTTTTCGCCGAGTTTTACGCAATATAAATCATCTGTTATACACACTGTTACCCGACAAGAACAGTCATGGTTACAATCTACGGCACCGGCGACATGATCGAACTCTTGTATCTAATCACGACCAGCGAAATTTCATAGACAGGCAATTGCATAAGCATACTTACTAGTTACTAACTATATCTCGTCCCATTTATTGTTGAACTGCGTTCTGTTCAGTTCTTATTAAACGAATATGTTATGTTATGTTATGTTATGTTATGTTATGTCACAGCGACGAAATTTCGAGTTAAGTTGGACATTCACTGTCTCATTGTTGTTCGTCGTTGACTGTATGATGCTGCTGTGTTGTATGTTGACGTCAGGTGGGCGATGCGTTGTTGGCGTACAACACGGGCAACACTCCGGACTTCCTTCTCGTTGCGCTGCACGGCGGGGTTCTACGAGTCAGTGTGAACGACGGCAGCGGAGAGACCAGTCAGTCGTGGGACGGACAGCGACTGGACGACGCCGACTGGCATCTCTTTGAGCTGCGTCAGAATGGACAGAAGCAGTTCAACATCAGCGTCGACGATCTGGAGCCTGTGACGCTGGACGTCATCAGCCAAGACGACTTCCACAACGTGTTCGAACTGTTCAGCCCGCTCTACGTGGGCGGTCTGCCGTCACACCTGCTTCAGTCTCCGTTCCACCACGGCCTGGCCAACTGGACCAGCGTCAGCGGCTTCGTCGGATGTCTGGCTACTCTGACGATCAACGGCCTGCTCCACGATCCAACCACCGCTCTGCCGTCGTCCGCAGTCACCGGCTGTCGAAGTCAGTCAGTCCTACCTTCCCCTTCTTTATATCTGAAACAGTGGCTTGACTATCTTTAATGTTTGGTTAGGCCACAAATTTTGAACATCCTCAAGTTACTGATTATACAGAACGTGTGTAACAAAGTCATCTGGTCCTGAGATCACGACTGACTGACTTTATTGGGTGCTCCAATAGTTTTCAACTTAACGGCACCCTAGTAATATTTAGTTAAAATAAAATAATGCAATACTTACTGAGTATATCTACCCATTAGCATGTAATTAAGCTGTTAAGGGAAGCTGTTAAGATCTTGGCATCTATTTCATCTGGCATTCGTGCAATGTAACCAAACAGGTAGAAAGGCTGTATAGACGCCATATACTGTACGTTGGCCCAATCTGATGATTCGGAGTCCAAAAAAGGACTAACGACAGAAAAATTCAGCCCAATATTAGCATTCGAGATGTTCTGTCTGTCAACAAGAGATCTGTATGATGACGTGACTGTGTTAGACCTGTCAGCGTCGTGTCTGCCTGGCGTCTGCCAACACGGCGGTGTCTGTCATGACAACCTCAAGTCGTTCTACTGTGACTGCAACATGACCGCCTACATCGGCCCAACGTGCACTGAAGGTCAGCTCACTCTGCCTCCCACAAGTTATTAAGTAAGTAAGCACGTTATTAGTCGCCGTGTTATTCCTTTGCCTCCGGTTGGTTAGTTGCCAGTAAGCATTCATGATTTTTCTCTGCGGAAAATATAAACTCGGGGTTAGAAACAGTTGATTTGGTAAGGGTGGGGGTGACAGAAACCCGCTATAGGAGGAAAATATTAGAGTGCTACGCATGCTACGTACTGGATTACGCTGAGTGATAGTTAGTAGTCCAGCGCTGGAGTGAAAGTGTACTCGGACATCATCAAGTGACGTTGAACGACCTATAGGCCCATGATAACTCACACAACTGCTACGATCTGCGTTGTGTGTAGAGCCAGCTGGTTATCACTTCGGCGCCGTGAACGGAGTGGGACTGCTACAATGGAGAAATACTGCTGCTGGTGATGATATGATCGATGGCGACGTATCAGCTGATGACATGGATAAGATCGCTTTTGGCTTCATGACGTGGATGTCAAACGCCACGCTCTTACATTACGCCAGTGAAGACACCGGTGATACGCTGGACATCAAGCTGGTCAGTCGTCCTGGCCATTGTAGTACGACGTCCAGGCGATAACCTACACGTAACCTGCAAGTAGACATAAAAACAGCAAATGAAATACTCAGTAAATAAATAAAATAAATTATATTTTTAATCGCCTTTATATTAACGTTAGCGATTTTAAACGTAAGCGTGATTTTGCACGTTTTACTTTGGCGACTTCACAGACACGGTCCGATTGCAAGTTTTCCTTTAATTCCTAATACCTCAACAGCTTCGGTATCTGCATTCAGAAGCCAGCTGAGCTCTGTCACACGCCCGTAGGCGTACACACCTCGTCGCGTGATATCCTTATGGAGACTGGCGACTACTTTCCAGATCCAGATCCAGATTCAGCGCCAGAACAAAATGTCGTGTTTTGTTTGCCTTGTAAACACTGCGAAGTAAAGGCTGGAGAACAGGCTTTAGCACACGACGTGGAGAGCACGCTATATGCTATCGCTCGTCCGTCCGTCTGTCCGTTTGTCACAGGGGTGGATCAGTCAAAACGGTTCAAGTTAGGATTATGCAATTTTCACCTTAAGCAGCCCCATCCCTCTAGTTTTTGCCGGATAAATTTCATCCAGAGAAACGAGTTCTCCCTGAGCGGGGCGACAGAATTGTAGCTCATACTTCTCAATGATGTATAGAGTACGTTGATATTGCTGGGCGATCCTCCGCTAAGGGTCTCCATTCAATACAGTGGGCGAAAATGGCGAATTTTAACCTCTATACGCGAAAATATCTCGCAAACGGCAGGTAATATGGCCAAGGCTACTATTAGGCCTAACCACCAACAGGAAATCCCATATCACTGATTTGCTGTAGATTTCTTCGCTATGGAGCCTTCACACACGCACTGCTGTCGCGCGCTTACCTTTATGACAGCCAGGCTTTCTTGTACTTCCACAGAGATGACTGCTAGTGATGAGGATGGATTGGTGCCGTTGCTAGGTGAACGGGTACGTGACGACGCTGCTGCGACTAGCTTCTGACGCTGACAACGTGTACAAGATGTCGATGTCTGAGACTGACGGCATGGCGAGCAACGATGCCAAGTACCACAGCGTTCAGCTGACACGTGCGGCCAACAACGTGACTGTGGTCGTCGACAACCTCAGTCAGCGTCAACTTATAGGTCACATGTCAATAACATCAACACTGTGATTACGAAAAACATGTCATGCAGAAGCGCTGTACAAGAGTTGGCTACAAACGCATGATCCAGCTAGAAGGAGCTCGTGAGAGTGCATATCTCCCCAAGTGATTTTAAAAATATCGGTGGTGACCCTCTTAAAAATATTTAAGGAATCATATCCATTCCAGACTAACACTAGAAATACGTTTGTCAAATTTGAAGACCGTATAGCTTTAACCATTTTAGAGCTGTTAGCATTAAACGCCACAACTATCTGATTGACCAGTTCGCTGTGCACACACAGACGCATGAAAACAGTATCTCCGCCATTCACTTTGCGATTAATAACTGTCATCCGCCGTCGATTAAACGTTCCAGTGTCTATGTAACATTGTGCAGATCAGACGGTAGACTGTTCCAGGCAGCTGGTCCAGAAATGCGTGTCTTTAACAATAGCATAAAAAGACAAGAAGCCAAGCTGTCGCTGGGATAGCCGACCGTACTGCATCATAGCAGACTATCTAGTAATTAGCGATTGCTGCTAAATAGCATCTCCAGCTGTTTTCGAGATATTGGCTCTCAGCCTATTGGGGTCACGATTTTGACTTTTCAGGGTCACGTGACGTCATCGGTCATGTGACCATTCGCTTCCACATAGGCAATTTCCTATTTGGTTCTTTCGACAGTTTTTTGTTAAAACGTACCGTTTAGCCACAGTACATACGTTACAGACAGACCACAGACGGACACAACACTGCAGCATAAGAGCAACCGAAGTACGGCCGGCTAATAACCTCCTCGCTCTGTGAAATCTGCTAATGAGTGACTTCAGTAGTTCCAACTGCTGTACCAACTGTAAAGGCCCAACCCTCAAACCGTCAAAGCCGAGTGTATCTCATTAACATTTTGGCGTTCACTGTTGCCATATGGGTACAGTTGTAAAGCATCCTGTGCCAGACCGGGTTAAGCCGTCATCTGTAATTTTTGACATCCGGGCACTCTGACGCTCACGGCTGAGCGTCAGAGTGCCCGGATGTCAAAAATTACAAATGACGGCTCAACACAGTCTGGCAAGAGTGGGCGTCAAAGGGTTAACCAGTCCACGCGCACTGCTCCTGTGAACAGTGATGTCTGTGTGTTCGTCAGTGGATGACGCTGAGTTCAGCTGGTCGCCAGGTCCTTACTTCATCTCCATTGGAAGCGTTCGGCGACGATCTGTCCGATCGGTCCGCAGCATCACCGCAAACCAGTTCAAGGGAATCATAGCTGGTCAGCTGTGTCAAACTCTATTGTCAAGGCTCTTGTCAGCGAAAATAGCGAAATAGTTTAATGCTTCTGTAAGTAATCGCAAATATTGACTTTTCAGTGGCATAAGGTGCGGTGATTCTGGCTAATGATTGGGATTTCGAGACGTTGTAATGGGTACGTTATTCGTACCTCTACAGCTGATGTTTTCTTCAAGTCTGTCTTGTTTATTTCCTGCCACCATCTGGCAATGTTGAATTGATATCTTGCTTCAGGGCTTCCTCGCAATTTCCAATAATTTCCAACGGAACGAAGAAATACCAGACATTTATGTTTCTGTATGTTTCTTGAGTTTGTCTCTGTTATAATGTCGGCACTGCAGTTACCGTTTATGTATTTTAAAAATGTGATCTCTGCTGTTCTGTTTAGCCGTTTTGGCTGCTATTTAAATAAATAAACACTCACTTACTTACTACACGCGATCATGTACATCTACAGAAGATATGGCGTCTGACGCTCGAGTGAGGCTTTACGTGCACCACTGATACCGTTCGCTTGTTAAACACCGTGACCTTGAGACCTTGATCTTGACCTTGATTTTTTTCACAAGGTCACGCATTGACACTACTCCTCTCTGTCTTGAGTGTCGTGGCTAATGAAAACAAAAAGCGGTGATAGAATACAGCCTTGACGGACACCTGTTGCCCCTCATATCCGTACCGTGCTACGACAGCCCTTGTACAAAGCTCTGTATCACATCTACCAGTTTCCTTGTTAGCACATAACATTCAAACATCGTGTGACTGAGTGACTGATTGATTGACAGGCGTGTATGTGAATGAATATCGGTTGGTGGATATGGCGTTGTACGGTGCTGATCGACGAGTGGTGACCCGCGGAGACATACGAGTCGCCAAACATCCATTCAACCTCTCCAGCACGTCGATGTAAGCAGCAGCGCACCTGCTAATGACCTCGGACGATCGAAAAAATCGCCCGGATTGCTTGAACCAGTCCTGACCATCTGAAATACCCAGTTCAGGGGAGTCGCCCACGACTGGGTAAGATATGGGGAAGGGGATAACTCTCCTTGAGCATGTGGAAAGAACGTGTCTTGTCCACAGTAGAATGAGTTTTAGGCGACATCGCTGAAAGCGATTTCGCCTGTTGATATCGATGTAACCGTTCCGTGTTCTCTCTTGTCTGTCTGTCACGTTCGTGCATTGTGCTCAAACGGCTCAGCCCTGAGCGTAAAAGTGCCCAGATGTCAAAAATTACAAATGACGGCTTAACCCGGTCTGGCACAGGATGCTTTATAGCTGTACCCATATGGCAACAGTGGGCGTCAGAGAATTAAAAGTTAAAACGGAGCGACGTCTACACTTTAGTCATATGAACCGGAGTTCGATGGGTTGGGTTGGTTGAGAAGAATGGACCCAGTCCATGTCTGCACTGCACTTTGTGATGAATTTAATTAGCAAACGTCACTAATGTCTTTGCCGTTATGTTTGAGAAATATCTGAGAATGAAGTAAGTAAAGATGGGAGAACGACGACGGTAAAGCTGGTGACGTGGTGTCGTTGTGAACTAGGCCGATCGTACAGAGGCCGGTGACGGACGGTGAGCTCGTGGACCAGGGACCGTTGACACCTCAGCCAGACGGCAGCATGGACACTGCGCCACCGATCGCTGACCCCGACACACCGCGGCTGACAGCCGACTTCCGCGGGGTCGGCGGTGGCGGTGTAGGCTGGGTCGAACCGACTGATGTGGGACGCCTTGTAGTCTTAGCTCTGCCGGGTGGGATCGGTGGTGGAGTGGCTATTCCGGTCGACCCGACCGCCAGGCCGGGTGACCTGCACGGCCAGCTCGATGTTCTGCGGAGACGCAGTGAGACGGCGGAGGGTCCTCGGGCAGTCGGCGTCACTGCCGCCATCCTTGCCCTTCTTCTAGCGGCCAGCTCCGCCGTTTGGGCACTGTACAAGTTCAAACCTGGACTGATCAAGGACCAACCAGAGCCCGACGTTCCTATCTACGCCGTCGATGAGTTCATGGACACGTACCGACCACCCACACCGACTCCGCAGAAACCACCACCCACGTCGCCCGGGGCGATGAGCAACGGCATGGCGACGTCGACGTTGTTCCACGGTGCAGCAGGGACGACGATGACAGGCGGGGTGAACACTGTGTCACAGACGGCGCTCAATGCAGCCAACTGGAACAACTACATCAACGAACTGTCATCTCTCTTCTCCACCCAGCTGGCTGCCACTGGGTCTGGAGTGGCAGGACTCATGGCTGGAGCGGCTACCGTCACCCGAGGCACTCAGACGGAACTTATCGGCGCAGGGCTCGGTCGACAGCTTCACAGTAATTACCGTTTTCAGCTTTTACCATTTTAGCATGGTGCACGTTTCAGTAAATGTTCCATCGTTTCCCGGTATAGTGTGTTGAATACCGGTGTGAGAGTAAACTGGCAATTCCAAAGGCACGGCGTATGTAACAGTATACCTCTGGTTATTCACACCTACAGTGTATGCGAGAAGCTGCTGAAGTTATGAACCAATCCCGGTGTAAAAACATAATCTTGAAATTATGTTGCCTGTACTACTGACAGTTTAACTGTAGGATAACGGACAGTTGTGGCTGGCTGTGATACAGACGATGGAGCAGATGGCACGTTCAGCTCCAGCTGTTCACATACCAGTTCTCTGATGGACTCGGATCAGACCTTCGCGGACTCCACCTCCAACTGGGACGAAGACGACGACACCCGTCTTCGTCCTGACGCCTCGCAGCACCGTCATCAGCCGTCAAGCGAGTGGTCGGCTGGCAGTGACGACCAGACACCGCTGTCACCGAGGTCCCCGTCCTTTCCTCTGCCTGACTCCAGCCAGTCTTCCACGGCGGACTCCGAGGTCCCACCAGGACAGCGCCTGTTCAACGTGTTCGATCTACCATCAGCACTCGACGTCCTCAGCCACCAACCGGCTTCTTTGCGCAAACATCCAAGGCACAGTCGCAAAACCTCCGGGTAATTATTCGCTTGGTCGACCATTTAATATACATACTCGATGATACTCCCAAACTATCTGTTTTCTGGTGGTTTATCTGTCAATCTGTAGGCCTACGTCTACATCTCAGAAGTCTGATATAATACTGTTTGCCGACTATGATGTTCCCGTATAGGCCTACAAGTGAGAGTTCACAAGCGTCCGCGATATCTGTCATGTTTCAGTTTCCCAGAATTGCTCACTGAACAAAGAAATACGCATAAATCATTATGTCTTTTGCGTTAGTCGGTTATCAATAGTTCGCCTTTAATATAGGCCCAGCATAGTCGTGTAGCTGTATTCCTTGGATTTGTTTGTCTGTTAGTGTTAGCATTTTGTACTGTCATAGTTGCTTGTGCCCATGTATGTTATCTGTATTCTATTTAGCCATCTGGCACTTACTTTCGTACTTACTTACTTACTTACAACAACTATCAGCTGAAATATTGCATAGACTCGGTGACGCTCGGTCGTCGGGTTCAGCTGAAGCTGATCGTCTGAGTGTCATTAACGGCGTCACGTTGACGATGGACGGACAGCACGCTGTCACTGCGTCACTCCGTGGTCCGCCGCAAGTCAGAAACATCACGGTCTGTCCTGTCCTCACGTTGCTTCCAAACCCATCATTTGTTCATTTGTTCCAGAAATCATTTTCTCTATAGTCTTGCGGTTCCCTCTGGATTGTCTTTTACGGTGCATCGCAGCTTTTTGCTTTAGTGTTCCGTGTTAGTTCACACGTACTAAATTAGACTAAGCTGTTCACCTGTCACGTTAAACCATTGTGTCGTTTGGTATTTTATTATATTTGCTGTCACTGTTACAATTTTAATATTTCTACCGCTGCCTAGCAGGTCATGTTTCTGCCCTGTTCTGGTTGTGGATCATTGACAAGGCTATAAATGACTTTCTGTACAATGTTTTTTTCACCTGTTTATTCACATCCGTCTCAGCTAAATCATTGATGTCTTGTGTCGTGGTGGCGCAGCGGTTAGAGCGTCGGACTCTCGATCAAACGGTCGTGGGTTCGACTCCCAGCCGGGGCGCAATCAAGTCACCTAGTTCAACTCAGCCTTCCATCCCTCCAGGGTAGGAAAATCAAGTACCAGCCTTACTGGCTGTGGTTAAGGCGGGGTGTGTTAGCTTATGTCAGGCTGCAAGTACAATGTGTGACACCGGTCCTGATCTGCTGACACCTCGTAGTTCTGAGATGCGTTGCCGTTGAAGAACTTATCTGGCTTTAGCTAAATAAATACCAGTTGTCATCATCATTATTCTGCACAGTCATGACCAGTACTGAGTGTAGTGTTGTTGCGGTGACGGTCAGACGGGTGAGGTGGAGAGAGTGATGACAAGCGACTGTTGTCGGTCAGTGAACGTTCACCTCGTCTGTGCTGACTCTGTGCTCGCATCACTCGTCACTCACCAGCTTCAAACTAACGTCGTCACACGCTATCAGCTCCAGGTACTTCACACGCGTGACGCTCAGGCTGTCTGTTGTACTGCAAGTGAACGTAGTGCCCCATGCAGGAAGTTGGTTATCCCTTTGACACCCACTGTTGCCATATTGGTACAGATATAAAGCATCCTGTGACGTTAAGCCGGGTTAAGATCAAGACCGTCACCTTCCTGTTTAAAATTTCATTCCCAGACAACTGAACTGTTTGTGTGACTTTGTAAAGTGGTCCTGCAGCTGTTGATAGTGACACTGTAATTGATAGTGACATCTTATTAAAATTATTAAGCCGTCATTTGTAAAGTTTTGACATCCGTGCACTCTGATACTCAGGGCTGAACGTCAGAGAGCCTGGATATCAAAAATTACAAAATGATGGTTCACCCGGTCTGGCACAGGGTGTTTATAGCTGTACCCATATGGCAACAGTGGGCGTCAAAGGGTTAGCGTGCCTGCTAACAGGTCTGGGACTTCGTGTCTGGAACGCCGCTGGAGACGACGTCTGGTGGTACGGCGGCGTGGTGTACGGCGAGCTGTCCGTTCAGCGACGGTGAACGACTGGCATTAGCCCGGCTCGACGTTGATGACCTCCAACATCACCAGGTCGTAGTCGTCGTGGTGTTCGATCTGCTGCGTAACGAGGCGGTGCGCCGTCAGCGGTATACCTGCAGTGACGCGTCGACGTTGACGTCGGCGGAACACGTCAGCTACGTCGCGGTGTCTTCCAACAGTCGATACGTTGTAGCCGGTTTACAGAGAGCTTCCGACGACGTCGCCATGTTCGTCGTATTCGACCTGTTCACCATCAGCGGCGCCGCCAAAACACTGCTGCTCGACGCATCAGCCGAGGTCTCCACTCTATGAATTGCTAATACCTGGCCGCACGGTCGTAGCTCTGTGAAACATGAAGCCGAGCTGTCGCTAGGACAGCCGACCGTATGCCTCACAGCTATCTATAGTAATTAGCGATTGCTAGTTGTTTTCGAGATATGTGGCTCTAAGCGATCGGAGCCACGAGTTTGACCTTTCGGGTCACGTGACGTCATCGGTCACGTGACCATTTGATTCCCCATAGGCCATTTGCTATTGGTGGTCCTTTGGCAGCAAGCCTCTATCGCTAACGGTTTCCGAGATATTTCACAGCGAATGTGACGCAATTGGCTGACATGACCTTAAGCGACCTCTAAACAAAAGTCAAGTTCTTTGGGTACCAATCGATTACTCATATACGACTTCGACTTCCTATAGGCTGTCAATAGTAACTCATTGTTCTAGGACGCACCGTTTAGCCACAATACGTACACATAACGTCACTGATAACCGACAACAAATGGACGAAACGTTGTAGCTCATAATTGCCGAAGTACCAGGTCGTCTGTACGAGTAAGTGTAAGCAATTAAGTAAGTAAACATATGAAACATATATGAATGCCGTTTAGATGACGGCGGTCTGCGGCGACGTCGACATGGTGACCGGCACCCGTGCCGGACAGCTACTGAGATGGCGCTGTGATAGTGCTACTGTCAATCATTACCTGTGTCGAGATGACCAGGCAGGTGCTAACTGGACCGCACACGACGCCGCTGTCTGCGCTCTGGATGTACTGCGCAGCCGACACTTGCTGCTGACGGCCTCCGCTGACTGTATGCTGCGCGTCTGGGATCTCACCACCAACATTCTACTGCAGACACTTGCAGGACACCACGATCAGGTCACTAAACCCTCTTCGCTCACTCGCTGAGAACTATATACAACTCCCTCCATGTGTATTGATTGATTTGCTGTTAATTATTGTTTGGATCTATTACAACGCATAGTCCATGCTTACAATCCTCGTTCTTCAAATATGCCATGTCGTGCAGTAGTATTATATCGGTTTATCACGCTCCGGTATTGTGTCAAAACGGTTCAACATATCGTCGAAAACTTTTCACCACTTTGTAGGTTCGTCAATTTTAGTTACTGAAACCGAAATTCCGACGGTCCTGGAGGGCGTTATAGATACACGCGGGTACTAAAAAATTCTCGGAAACAGTGCATGGTACAACGTTAACTGGCAATCGTGTGTTGTTTATCAATGTAACAGCTTGTTTTGGATACAGTGCTTATTTTCCCTTTCCAATGTAGCTGTTTTTGTATCATGATGGAGTGGATGACGTCTGTTGGCAGGTAACGAGCTGCGTGTGGTCTACGGACGGCGAGCTGGCAGTCTCTGGGTCCGTCGACTGTTCAATACGTGTGTGGCGAGCACTGAGTGGCGTAGCACTGGCCGTCTGTGACACAGGACTCACCGTACAACGCGTTCTGCTGGCAGACAATAAGCAGACTATAGTGGCGCTCGGCGGTGATGTCATGACACCGAAACTGGTCATGCTGAACGTGACGCGGACACGACAGGCAGACCTTCGGCCGACGGCCACCCGCAAAACATCAGCCTACTGACCATGACGACATTTAACTGATTAATAATTATGTTACTAATAACGTTATGTGTTATTGCGTAACTTAACATTGGATCAGTGCTTTCTGGCTGTTCACAATCAGTGGGTGAACAGTTAGGCCTACATCTGGTAAGCTGAGGGGATATTGGCCAGGCCGCCCAGGCATTGCCCCACAGTGCCAGACCACCCATGATGAGCCAGTGTGTCAACCAACTGCTCAGTAACAAATCCTTCCTGCTGCATAGCAAGTGTGCAACTGGTAACATATTGTTGTAGCATTAGCATAGTTATATCTTTTAAAGCTATTCAAACTGATTATTCTCATAAAGACATCAGATCTCTTCTTGTGTTGTTTCTGGTCACTTTTCTTGTTCCTTGTGTTAAGCTTATGTGTTTATTTTGTCTGGTTTTGTCTCAGAGACAGTGACAAACTGTTTGTAGGGCGTGTTGATTATCGTATTTATTGTAGACATTTTTTTGGTAAATAGTAGCAATTTTTGACTTTTTTCCTTTCATGGACAGCAGCGACATTTTAGGCATTTTGCCAACAGAATTGGCAGGTTTGCACGGCTTTTGCATTGCATCGCGGTCGTGACGAAAATATTATTTTTATATAAGCAACCACGCATGATTAGGCCAACATAGGCCTAGTTTTGAAGCACATCTAGCATTTTTAGCGCGCGACAGCATATAGCATAACGCTTAGCGCTCTATATGCTATCGCCTGTCCCGTCCGTCCGTCTGTCTATCGCACGGGTGGATTGATTGATTGACTGACGTGTATGTCAATGGGTATCGGTTGGTGGATATGGCGTTGAAGTTAGGATTATGAAATTTTCGCCATACGGTAGTCCCATCCATCTAATTTTTGCGTGATAAGTTTCATCCAAAAATTCTAACGGGGTCCCCGAGCGGGGGCATCAGACAGGGAATGGGTGGGGAAAACAAGCCATTTTCTAGATTTAAACGTCAATATCTCGAAAACGGTTGGAGAAACGTCCACAGTTACTATTAATGACTAATGTAATAGGAAGTCGCATGCGCTTTCGATTGACATCACTGTCGATGACCTTGCATGACCGTGACCAGCTATAATAGTCTACGAATCCTTTCAGAATTTCGCAGATTTGGTATAGGCTAGGTGTAAAATAAAATAATGTAGCTAACAACAGCTAAATGAATGAATGAAGATAGACCCATATTGTCGGCGACGGAATTGTAGCGCATGTTCTTTTTATCGGTGTAGGCCCCTACAGATTACGTTGATATCGCAGGACGTTCCCCTGCTAGGGCATCAAACAAACGTGGGGTGGGAAAACCAGCTATCTTCGAGCAAAATGCGTCAATATCTCAAAATAAGTAGGAGATACGTCCAAATTATTAATTACTAATAGGAAATTACGTGTATGCGCTTCCGATTGTCACCAAGATCGATCAAGTTGAATGACCTTGAACTGATATAAGTTCGAATTTTCGAAAAATTTCGCGCGATTTCGCAGATTTCGGGGGTAACAACAGCCAAACGAATGAAGATAGACCTGCATTGCCAGCGACACCGTTGTAACCCACCGAATATATACTCATGTGTTGATTTGCCGTCGATTTCTTCGCTATTGGCCTTCATACACGCAATGCTGTCGCGCGCTTATCTTAGCGTTAGCTAGGCTTTCTTGTATATTCTCATTTTGTTTTAAAGAAGTTGCCTAATTGTCTTATAAGACTGTTTGGTCTTTACAGCAAGCCTCATAGGATCTAGGATCCATAAAGTCTTCATGCCGATCAATCGATTGATTGATCGACCGATTCATCGATGGATCAATGGATTGGTACATTATTTTGGTAGATTTGTTTGTTAACTGATTAATTGTTTGATTAATTATAACCTAGACAAGAAAGCCGTGCTGCCGCAAGGAAACCGCGCGATGCCGCAAGTGTTCTTTTCCGTTGAAGTTCGCCAACAACATTCACTACAAGTATAAGAAAGACTAGCCA
>Ga0056114_1000572_pt1 | contig 13491 bp, 6 predicted proteins | sample WorMetHERISLAND1_FD_77005 | JGI IMG/M metagenome (GOLD analysis project Ga0056114, IMG submission 77005) | Marine gutless worms symbiont microbial communities from Max Planck institute for Marine Microbiology, Germany - Olavius loisae HERON... ...
ATACTTTCTTGGTTCCGCATTTTCCACCCCTGCAATTTGGTGCCGTATTTTCCAGTCCTGCATATTCCACCCCTGCATTTTCGATGGTCCCGCATTTTCCAGTCCTGCATTTTCAGTCGCCCCGCCTCATCAAGGACTTTATCCCGAAGATAGCTATCGAGGGTCGAGTGGTCAGTCTAGCGTCTGCAGTCAGTGATGGGCAACTAAATAATTTTTAAGTTAACTAAAACTAAATTTTAACTAAAATATTTAATAAAACTTTGACTAACTAATGTTGGGCAATGGTTAACTGTTTGTAACTATTTTAAACCGACCGTACTAATGGTCGCGCTTTATGTTGCGTCCGTCTGTCGTCGATCTTGGTCTCTAACGTTATGTGTTGCGGCTAAACGGCGCGTCCTATAGCAAAAGTTACTATTGACAGCCTATAGAAAATCGTATATGAGGAATCGATTGGTACCAACATGAATGACATTGACTGACATTTGTTTAGAGGTCGTTTAAGATCATAATAATCATTGCGTCACATTCGCCAATGAAATGAATATCTGAATAGGAAATGGCTTATGGCGAGTCGAGTGGTCACGTGACCGATGATGTCACGTGACCCTGAGAGGTCAAGTCGTGACCCCAATACGCTTAAAAGCCAATATCTCGAAAACAGCTGGAGATGCCATTTAGTAACAATTGTTAATTATTAGATAGTCTGCTGTGAAGCAGTACGGTCGGCTATGCTATCGACAGCTGGGCTTTTTGTCTAACATGTCTCAGTGTCGCAAGTTTTAGCACTTTTCCAGTTTTCTGTCTTGATTAGGCTATACTATATAGTAGCAACTTCGTTTGTCGATCATAGTATAATTAATCTACCTTTTTCGTAACTTGTGATATTACGAAATATAATGAAAACATAATATGAAATGTGCTCGCATTATTGACATAATGTTTCAACCGTTTAATATTTGTTCAGTTTTAGCTAAACTGTTTAATATAAACTATTACCACAGCTATTACTCGATAAAAATCAGCCAATATTTGCCCATCACTAAATGGTATCTGGTTATTGGACACGTATTCGGTAATCATTTCTCTGAATCATCACGCGCGTCAAGCAGGGTTATGCTTTCATCGGTTTGTTTGTTATTCCGAGCGTTCCTCAGCCAGGATACTGAAGATTTGTCAAAAAATTCATGAAATCTAAAGAAGACGCTGGTACTAGGACAAAAAACAATCAATTCGATTTTAGCGGCGATCTGCTTGTACCTGGATTTCTTAAAATCGAAGTCAAATGTGGGTTTATAGAAGCACATTCTCGTTTAAGTTTAACAACCTTTAACGCCCTGAATGCAGTAGTACAATGAAAATAAAAACGTCTTCAGTTCACATATTGTCTGACAGTGTCCGCGCCGAGTTCGGTGTCTCGTAGGTCGTCCGGCAGCGAGTTCCAGGACATCAGGTCAGCAACAGAGAACGTCCGACGGCTGTAGGTGCTGAGCCGGTAGCACGGCATCACGACGAGTTGATGGATGCTGACAGAGTGCAGACGCTGACGAAACGACAGAAATGTGAAGCTGGAAACTGGTGTGCAGTGGTCTCTCAGATACCGAGGGGCTTTGGTTCTGCTGGCATCGGTAGAGAAGCAAATACCGAGCTTGTACTTGACTCGCTCTGGAACATCGAGCCAACGAAGCTCGGTGTGCAGAACTGTCGCGACAGACTACGGCTACCACTGACGACACGTGCCGAGACGTTCAACACCCGGCGTTGCAGCCTGTTTAGCATTGGCACGAAGTGGCTTAGGCAATGCTACCACATGCACAAAACCGTGTTTCAGTCAAATGAAATTATATTGAGTCGTTTGGCTGCAGTTCCTCGTTTTGCAGATGTACGACTCCTTGGAGTGTTAATCAACCGGACAAATATTGTAGAACGCGGCACAAAAATGTCTGCGGAGTGCGGGTTAATATTCTCAATAGGGTATCCAATTTTCCTGTCTCATATTTCCACTTTCCAGTCCTGCATTTCGTGGTAGTAGTCAGTTTCAGCGCTGTCGCGATGCAGGTGGAGTCGCTAACATAGTAAATGTAATTAAATGTGCATGCCGGTAATTGTGCGCCGTCGTCTAATTAACATCCTGCCGATCGCCGACGGCATTCCACGAAACGTCGACTAATAACACGAAGACATCAGCTGCTATTTCTTCACTAACACAAACCTGGCTGAATTCTGACGTAATTTAGTGACCTTGAGCGTTGAATTTATTCCGTCAATGATGTGATCATGCAGTTTCATTATAATTATGTCCAACTTGTAATTATTATTTAAACATTCTGCAACCTAATTTCAATAACCTGTGCCTTATTGCCACATGTATTTACTTTACTGTATAACAATGAACTTCAGAGATTTCCAGTATTTCTTTCCTAGAACCATTTATTGTAAATGACAAAGTGCCGAAGCCTCTTACATGCCAAAATAAAAACAGTAGTAAGTGGCTTTCTGCTAGAAGCTAATATTTATGGATTTACACTTCGATGTATATTTTTTTCTGCGAGCTGAAACCGAATTTCAGGACACGCTTCGATCATCTGTTGGTTTTTGTCTAGGTCTATATAACATTGTGCCCTGTGTGCTCTGCTGATCTTGCTGTATTGGTTTCCGAAACTATTTCCTTGTTCTGTTTAAAAATAACTATACACTACACCGAATTCATCGGAATTCTATTCACACAGCTTTTTCGAACCGTCTGCATGCATGGCCGTATGACCTTCAGGCACGCTATTGTTGCATTTGTTGTGGTCTTGTCCAGTAGGCTCATTTATTATTTTGCTGCTGTTCACACAAGCGTTATAACCGCTGCTCACGACATTACATCCTTCCGGGGCTACTTCTAGCTAAATTCAACCAACTGTTAATGATTACTACAACAAACATCTAAAGGGAAGTCGTTAGCGTATTATAGGCCTAGCTCGTCATATTCCCGATAACAGCACTTCGATGTGGAGTGGAGTCGACCGCTAGAATTGTTGCCTGGCCGTGATAACATTCTAATAATAATAATAATAATAATAATAATCTTGGAAAACTCAGGCGAGGCTCAAGATACCAGCTTCCTGTACCAAAGGATTTCGATTTTGGTGCAGCGCTTCAACTGCTGTCCTTTTGCATGACAGTTTGCACATGGTTATACAGACTGCACACGATCGTGCCCATAATTTTGTATTTCTCAATTTTTAAACTCCCTCGGGATTATATGTAGGCTACCGAGGGTAAATAATAATAATAATAATAATAATAATAATAATAATAATAATAATACGACAATTTATAAGGCGCCGTAACGCGGCGGATGTCACTACAAGGAATTCGAGGATGCCTACATTCTACCAAATGTTAGGTCATATATACGCAAATGATTTGAGCGTGCGGATAGATAGGCCTATGCGAAAAATTGGATTCAGGGCCCCAACCTTTGTTGCGTGGCGATGGGTTTGATCTGCCGACACTATAGAAATACCAGTGTTATACGGCATAATAATGCTATTCACGGATCGATATACCGCAAAAACCGAACCGATATCCGATATTTAACAAATAATACCGATACCGAGGTTTCGACGTCGGTATTCCCTTTACTGAAAAATACCGAATACCGACAATTATTGAATACCGCAAATTCAGTTTGTTCAGCGTCTGCACCTCCGTGAACTAATGCAATCTTTATTCCAGTGCTTTATACTATATTTTAAATTCGAAAAAATGAGTGACAATGAGTTTTGACAGCGACCGACCGTTCACAATTCAATTAAATAAAATTGAATTTTCGAAATAACCGGAAATTCCAGCCGAGAATTGAGAAATTCCCGGGAATTCCCGACGGGAATTTTTGGGATGCCGGATTCCCGGGAATCCGGTGGCCTTGATTACGAGGGCCGCTAGGGGGCAGGATAGGCTGACGCCTTGGATGACGTCTGACGGTCTGAAAGAAGAGTATGTTTGGGATTGGCAGATTTGAAGAGCTAAAGGGTTCCATATTTTGGGCGCAGCGACGCGGATAGCGCGAGCGCCAAATGAAAGGTTGTGTCGCGAAACAGAAAGTTCAGTGTAAGTGACTGGCAGATGAAAGTATTGTGCCGAAACGGCTTAACCTAATACCTAAAATAGAAATTCTGTCACCGCCTCATAGCCCAACGTTCTAGTTTCTGGGGATAATCAGCGTTACAAAATTCCGACTGGATCACCCTTATAACGGGACCTTAAACCCAGGTTGGGTAATAATTTGAGCTATTCGCCTTGTTCTCGACTAAAGTGCTATCAATAACGTGGACGATGTTCTGATCCCGCAAGCCGTCACTTGCGATCAACAGTGTTGTTGTCGGATCTGCGATACACAATACACATTGTTCTGCAGCCGTACAACAGTTAGGACGTCCGTCCGTCCGTCCGTCATACACAAATACAATTCCAAACTTTGAAAATTTAAAATGACGGACGATCGCCATCTTGAATATCGTTATATCTCCACATTTTTTTCGGTAAAATGTCATTTGAGTTTGATGAAATATTGTACCCTGAAGGAGATTAGGACGATAACGAAAATTCTGCGTGTAAAACACAAAAATTTTAAATACAAGATGGCGGCGGGCGCAATATTGGAAAACGTCGTTTTTGCAATGTCATAACTCGGCACCGCGGTTTCTCCGATTTTTGCAAGATTTTGTGTGATTACGCAAAATCCGACAGCAATGACGATCGAGTCACGAGTGCCACAAATTTCAAAGTTTGAAAATTCAAAATGGCGGATGATTTCCTCTTTGTTTCGTCGTATCAGACATATTTTCGGTAAGACGCACCGTTTAGTCACAATAATGCCACAGACGACAGACAGACAGACGACAGACGGACGCAACAGTGTAGCAAAAGCGCGACCGTTAGTACGGTCGTCGGTCTGCTAAAAATCCGACCACAATGGCGTCGAACGTGAAAAGTTTCGAATTCTACAAACTCAAGATGGCGGACGAATTTGCACCTAAACGTAGGCCTATATAACGCAAACGCAGATGCTACAATCTATTGCTGGGGTGAGACTTATCGTCTCAACCAATCGGAGCGATACGCGTGTTCTGAATGTAACATAAGACTTGTCGTTTAGGCCTAACAGACGTCAATTTTATCGCTGATGGAGCGATGAATGTGCTATCTGCGACTGCGAGGCTGCGTCGCTGCGAGCCGGGCTGCGTATATCATTGCGCCAGTGTCTCTAATTTGATTGCTTACTTGTTAATTGTTAATTGATTTGCGTTTGTAATCTTCGTTTCAATTTGCACGTCGTCGTTAATTGTCGATTTCCGGTTCAGACGTGAAGCTTGTTGTCGTTGAGTGATTTTTCGTCATTTTAAAACCAATATCTACCTATTTTGCAACAATGAAGAGAAATCTTGCAGGTACGACAAGAATGCGCACATTAGATACGTTTTCCTACTGAAAATCAGGTAAATGACAAATAACGTGACTTTCTATGTCAATTTCACACAGAGGCGTATCTAGTGCCCGTCATCCTCACTGAGTTACGCTATTATTGTTTACACTACAATATAGTTAACTTATTAAGGAGAGGGCACATAATAGTTTGAGTAACCATTAGGTAATTTTATGCACGGTACCTATCCCATGTCCCGTGCAAGGACGACCAGAGTTTCATGGGCGCCAATGTGCGAGTTGTCAAAAAAATATATCCAGGCCAGAAGGGGTGAGGTACTGAGAGGGTTATATCCCTCCACGCCTGAGTGAAGTCTAGAAACGGTCATTTTAGCTGTATTTTAAGATTATAGGCATATGGCACCGCACATGCACGATTGCAACCTGCGGTAGCAACAGATTTGTGCAGTTCTTGGATGTTCGGCTACTGAAGTCACGCTGTTTTCAGTTAAAACGCGAATTCCAAACACTGCTGTTATAGCCTACGTGAGATAACATTCGTTACCTACGCGCAGTACCGAGTTCACCCATTCTAAATATTTACGAGTGCGGATGGATGAGTAGGCCTAGCGAACAGCAACGACTTTTAGCGAAGATTTTTATTGGGCCTGTCTGTAAGATAGCCCAGCAGTGCAGTGGAACAGCCTGGCAAGGTGGTCTGCACCGGCTCAGGCTACAGCAAGCCTACGCTCGTGCACAGCCTGATGGGAGGGAAGACCCAAGCGGACGACCGTCGCCCGCTGGCCTGCCGAGTTCGCTTCTGAGAAAAATCGTTTTGGACGCGGCGTCGCGGAGCGGCCGGCCAGGGGCGTGTTCTCGGAAATCGCGGCCGGGCTTATTGTAATAATTCGCGGTAACTGGCCGCGACAAAAGGTCGCCGTCGTTAGTGGTCGTTGTGGGGCGATTTGCCGGTCGGTCGTTCGGTCGGCCGGCCAAATCGCAAGAGGCCGAGTCTATGATAATCGGCGGGCACGTGCTGTATGTTCTGTCAAGAAGGCGCCGTCTCGTCTGAGGCTGCCACTTGTCTGTCAGGTCGTACGTATGGCGCTAGCCTACCGAGCCGCCCAGTACGGCTTCTGCGGCTGCCGATGTTGATGCTAAGCTGACTGACCTACAAGCCGTTTCGTTCTTTTCTCAGTTCTCTGTCTGCCCGCCCGCACGCATGCCTGCCGCCCGTTCGTTCGTAGAATGAATTTATTGCTTAACTGCGAGGCGCCGCGAATACTGGACCGAATGTGTGCTGTTCGCCACCGCGATAGTGAGCGTCGTAGTATCTTGGAACGGCGAGTTCGTGGCTCGTGAAGTATCGGTACTGGTGGCGTGGCGCATGAAGAGGAACGACGTTGATATTAGTTGGGAGAATCCGCAGCGGATGACTCAGAGTTGACCGCGGTGAACGTCGAGTGCTAGACATTCAGTGTCGACTCCAGCCAGCCAGCATATGCGTCATCTAGCTGCGTGGTGTCTCTCTCCGACGTCACTACGGCGTCATTGTCGCCTGGTTCACGTGCCGCTGACTTACGGACTCTGTGACGAACTCGAGTCGCAGAAGGACGGCGACGACTCCTCGCTGCTGACATTGATCATTCATAACACTCACCGCAGCCGGGCCGGGCACGCGGGGCGCGAGGGCGGAGCCACGGCGGCGTTTTTCTCAGTAACGGCACACTGACGGCGCCAGTTGCCGGCACTGTGTCGTGTGCCGTCTGTCTCGGCCGCGGCGGCGGGCAGGGCGGGGAGGCAGCCGCCCCATTGTACGTAGCCGAGGGCGCCCGGCCTGCCGGCCGGCTGGCCAGCGAACGGGTGAGCTTTCCAGCGAACTCATCTAGTACGCGTAGTTGTCAATGTCAGGCGTATATAACATCAGTTCTACATAACCGAACACAGCTAGTGTGTGACTGACTGTGCAGCGTCGATTCATTATTCGTATAGACGCTTGCGTGCACGTTAGGTGTAGATACAAACGTACAAGCGAAGCAGCGGGTGACATTCTTCTTCGACAAGTTAAGTTCGTTGACGTCTGGTTTAGTAGTTGACGCAACTGCAGACTCGCTAAAGAAACGTCATTTGAGTGTCGTAGCGAGATGAAAGATTGGGTCACGATGGTCGACAGATCGTGCTGGGACCAGTCGTTCATCGACGCCGATTCCACCGCTTTCGTCGACGTTTTCCAACTCAACGATGCCAACTGGTTATCATCGGGCGCCGTCATCCGGAAGTCCAGCAGCTGTGCGGAAGGGACATCCTGGTCGTCAGAGAACGATGATGTGATGGTACAGCGGTGGAACGGATTTTGTACAGATCCGCCCACCATCCTCTGTTCGTCGCCGTCGAGCGGTCCAGACAGCGGTCGGGCCTCGACGTCCGATGATCGTGTTTATCAGAACGGATTTTTAGCGGTCGACGGACACTCGTCGTCGTCGTCGTCGACGTCGGCGGAACCCGGGAGCTCCGACCTGTGCTCCGCGGCCTCTGCCGATCTGATCGTGTTGGACAGCGGAGCGTTCAGCGAGTTTTCCTCCAGTTCGTCGGCGGCAGTGAGACCCGCCTCTGACCACACAGCATCCACTAGTCAGTCGAGGGTCGACTCCGATTCGGCGACCCAGTCCTGGGTGACGTCCACTGCTGCCGGTGTCGCGTACAGCCGAGTGGCGAGCTTCTTGCCGGCGTGGGACGTCGACCGACTGGAGTCGGCCTACCGACTGCTGTCGACGTGCGGGTTCTACTACGGCCGGATGTCGATGGACGAGGCTACCGAGCGTCTCAGTCGGCGTCCGGTCGGCTCGTTCCTCCTACGGGACAGCAGCGATCAGCGGTATCTGTTCTCGTTGAGCGTCCAGACGTGTCGCGGCACGACGTCGATCCGGATGTCGTATCGGTCGGGCCTGTTCCGTCTAGACTGTAGCGCCGAGCAGGAACACCTGATGCCGACCTTCGACTGCCCGCTAAGACTAGTCAGCCACTACGTCGCGCTCTGTTCCGGCGGAGGACCGCGGACGTCGCCGAGGTCGGCCGCCGCGGGAGCGGTGTCTCGAAGTCGGCACAGCTACGTTCTGCTGGAGAGTTCCGGACGACGGGACACCCCGGTTCTACTCATTCGACCGTATCACGAGAGTCCGTCGTCGCTGGCCCATCTCTGTCGACGAACGATCCAGACGGCGCTGTATCGCGGAGGCTGCGGCGACGCGGGACGCGACACCGCCGTAGACCGACTCCAGTTGCAGCCGTCGCTGAAAACCTACCTCAAACAGTATCCGTATGACCTATAACCTATAACCTTCATAATTCTTATGAATATGAATCAAGTTTATACCTCGATCACGTGACGTGTTCATAGCCATAGATGTGTTTATACGGTCGATGATATGAATATGATATTAACAAACTGAAGTACTGTATACCAACGTGGTGATAGTGATCTGACATCGTGGTTTCGTGTATTTGTGGTTACTGGTGTTGGTGTAGCTAGACACTGGCTGTGGACCAGGAACAATCTCGTGGAACGCTTCCTATCAGATAGACTTTGTAAGTCAAAAACTGGCTTTTCCCGGCCTTGCGGGGCCTGCAATAAGAACTGTCTTCATTGAGTTACATATATTACCGTACTAGTTGCAATCACCTGGCTATCCAGACGTGGTTCTTTTCCTGTATTTTTCCTAGTTGGTGTTTCGACTTTTGACCGCCAGTGCTGACGTATTGCAAGCAACCGGCCCCCCCCCCCCGCCACCAATGCGCATCTCTATACAGACGTGGTTAATTGACTTGTAATGTTATTGTATTATATAGGAAGTTAGAGTCAAACATAAATCAAGAGAAATTTGGGAAATTTCTATAGCCTAAATCTGAGACTTCCCGTGCTTATGAGACAGAGATCAATGATTAGTTCTAGTATAGGCCTGCTGGTTGTTACAAGTTTTCTAAGTAAAATGCCTTCTTCTGGCATTTTTTAGGCTGCATGGACCAATAGATTTCGGTCACTGATAAGGCACTGTAAAAATCAGTGCGTGTGAATCTGTGATGGAAAACCAGTATTACAAAAATAGGTTTTAAGGTTTTTAAAGGCTTTAGGTTTATCTTACAGAGATGAACCTTATAACTTGGTTTGTCTAAACTGCTAAAATTAGTTATTTTAGAATGCCATTGAGTGAATAAAGAATTCGGACGTGTTAAGACTACAAACCACAATTTGTATTTGAATATTATTTTTGTTGATTTATTTGCACTGTAAATCTAAAACCAAAAAAACAAAAAGCCGCGCTGTCATAAGGAAGCCGCGCGATGCCACGTGTTACCTACCTCACCCCTATTTTACCTGGAATTTCAGGATGATCCTCTTGGAGTAGATCTGGAGCAGGTCTATTCTCGATGAGCGCCCAGACATGTCGCTGTACACCCGGTAGCGAAGACCTTAGGCTAATTTTCCTGCAATTATTATTTTCAAAACGGTTCAAAAACAGATCAGGTTACACCAACGTCACAGATAGACAGACAGCGGACGACTTATCATTGGATAACCGTGTTGTGTAGAGCATCGCGCGGTAAAAACCTAAAATTCATACTTTTGAAGTTTTGTTAATTCTAGGTTTAGGTTTTTATAACCTAAATAACTGGTTTTAAAAATCCTATCCTACAGCTCTGGTCACTGTCAGTATGCAGCGGAATTTGTACACTTTTGTGGAAGTAATTCATGACAGAAGTCTTCCGGTACTGGCCCGAGTGCTTAAGTTCCAAGCTCTATAGGCCTAGCTACACGTCTGACTGGTTGTTGTTTGACATTTGTTTGCCGTTGTCGATTAACTGTGCCACGAATATATGAATGTAAAACGTGGCGGCGACCAGGAGTAAACCCACTGCTTACTGTGCAGGTAGGCTATTGAGGGGGAGGGGGTCTGTGGGAATTCCTCAGTAACCGGATACCCCGCCCACCACCGGCTGGGGTACCCGCTAGCCCAGTGTCGCCGTCGCATTGTGAGCTTCGTGATTAGTCAGGGTTGACGTCTCGTCTCATGTCCGTAGGTTATTATGCAAATGTGAGGTTACCATGCACGGCCGCCATACTGTGCGAGATGGCGTGTACCTTCGTGGACGACCTGATAAGGCTGATATCCGGTGGATCGATCCGTTTGTCTGCGTATTACGAACGACTGAAAAAATAACAATGGCACATGTGCTATTTTGTTATTAAAATATCAGTTTCTGGGAGTTACTGTAAGTTTGTTGTGCGCATGCGCAGATATTGCGGCGTGTGAACTGAACAGCCACGCCCACTGCCATACTGAGTGATACTTCGTTGTGATTGGTTCACATTAATAGGTCCATGACGAGTAATTATTGTCTGTGTATACTTGTCAGTTGTGTAGCCTGTAGATTAATATTTATTGCAAGTGCTGATGATATTGTGAAGTGCTACTAGAGATAACAACTGGAGTGTAACTTTTCGTTCCGTGTCGCCGTTTTGTCGTGTTTGTTATTGAAACGATGATGTTAAATGTTATTATAATGTTATTAAAATGATATTTATTATTAACCGGAAACTGTTGTACGTTTCATCATTTCTGTGTTTTATGTCGTTTAGTGGCATAAATTGTTCGTCAAATAGACAAACAGTTCAGAATCCATGTTAAGTTAACTACAGAAAGTCGACTGCATTGCGTTGAAATGTAATTCACCATTCGTAGAATGCTCACCAGCTATGTTCTCGTGTTATTTTGTGTTCTTTTACTTTGATCTTTGGACTTTAAACATTTCCGTTAAACTTAAAGCATGGTATAAGCTCTTTCCAGTCACATGACAGAAGATCATGAAATTCACTTAAAGCCGACAAACTGAGCTGCTTAGACAGGCTGATAATAGTACTTTCTGATCTCTGTTGAGTGTTGAGTATTGACATTGGTATTTGACTTTTTAACCATGTACTTGAACGGTGACTCGCACTTGATGATCACGCAGAGTTAGACCACAGCTTATCAGCTCCGGATTTTTTTGTTTTGACAACAAAACGAAAACAGTACGGGATGGTGAACCACTTGAATAATGCATCTCGCCGCTTATAGCCTAAGTGTGACTCCATCGCTAGCCATTGACACCGGTACTTGACTGTGTTTCGGTTCAGCGCTCTTGATATTCGAAATGAACAGTTGAGATAGGACCAGTCCTGTGTTTTAAACACACTTGTTTTGTCAGACATTTGTTCGTGATAGCAAAACAACTGAATCAGAGGCGTGTGATCGACATCACATGAAGCTGGTCTTAATGTGCTGCAAGTCAATTCCACTTACTGACTTACTTAAGGTGATTAATATTCATGATGTTTACGTGCAGGCGGCATGAGTAACTTCCCCGTGAATAAAGCGTTAATCACTTCAGGCGTTTATGTATGCAGCACCGCTGTAGTTTGTCAATGTGAACTCGACCGTGTTACAGTATAGGGGAATTTCTTCAGCGCCATGCACGTATCGCTTCGGCGTTATGGCTTACATCCTACAAGCAAAGGCAACGTTTTGCGAAGGTTTTGACGTGAGAAGATCACAGAGCCGTGACTTAGCGAGCGAAACTCCTACGCCACGACACAAAAAAGGCTAGGCCCTAAATGTGGTAATACACGCATTTCTGCAGTGCGAATTCATCCCACGATCTACTTGTTCCTGCTGTCAGACTGCATACTATTGGCCGTCGCGCCTTCCTTGTCGCCGACGCTCGCACATGGAACGACCTACCGGTCGACGTCACCTCAGCACCATCTCTGCTCACCTTCAGAAAACTACTAAAACTGCATCTGTTGCGACTTTCATATCCTGGCCTAGTCTTTTAAATTAACTGTGTGGACTGTGGTCCTTCTTGTAGCATCTTGTTACTTAGGCCACCTTAGAAAATTTCGTGATTGGTTGGTTGATTGAATTATTAGATTCGTAGCTGGAACGTTTAAGATTTTCGCAGTTGGAACACCTGTTGTGACAAGAGTCGTTACAGGTAAACGACGTCGAAAGGAAATAAAGTGAGGTAAATTGACGGGAAAACTTGGAAGATCGAAAGTGTCATGGTAGCGGTTGCAGAACAATGTATAAATAATCACTAAGTCATTGAAAACAAGAAAGCTAGCTGACGCAAAGGTAAGCGCGCGATAATAGTGCAACAAATCAATATAATATACGCGATTTCCTATTGATAGTTGGACCGTGACCGAAAGTCATCCAAGGTCATTTGTATTTGCGGTCGAGTTAACCATGTATGGATCTTGCACCGTTTATGCTACGGAATAACAGCTAGTTGTTGGTCGATATTCTCAATTTGTACACCCTTTTTGCATATTATTATTGAATGCTGTCGTTGGAATTTTTGAACGCAATATAGTATAGAATGATGGGGCTACCAGTACCAGGTGGTGGTGAAAGAGTTTCGACATGTTTAACCGTTTTGACAGTATCCACATGTGACAAACTGACAGACAGACAGACGGTTATCTTGCAACAATATAGTCCGCCGCGCTATGCATAGCATCTCGCGGTAAAAATACGGAGCGTGGGCGGGTGCCGACCCACGATCTCACAGCATGCCACATGCATTCTTTGGTGCAGTGCCAACAGTACTGTAACGTGTAGGCCAGTATTGTAAATGGATGTATAAATCAATTTATTCTTGGGCCGTATGCATGTGCTAGCACCAGAATCATTTGTCGAGCATTGTGTTCGGTATTGGCGAATGATGATAATTATAGCTGCAACACGTCTGCATGTCACTCACGACAGACAAGTGTACTGGCCTAACTACTCGTATCAGAATAAATCAGCGTAATCATCCGATCATTTTCTGCACTGTTCACGTCACGCTTGGCTTCATGAGTGGTAGTTAACTCACCGTAGAGTCTTCTGTGAGAGATAGGCGACGAAAGTAGGTCATCAAATTAAAAGTCCTTACATCATCATCATCATATTTATTCTCCGATAATAACATCATCACAACAATATCACAAAAATAACCATACAATCGGAGGGCTGCCAGAGAAGCCTTACAGCTCAC
>Ga0056114_1000573_pt1 | contig 13486 bp, 6 predicted proteins | sample WorMetHERISLAND1_FD_77005 | JGI IMG/M metagenome (GOLD analysis project Ga0056114, IMG submission 77005) | Marine gutless worms symbiont microbial communities from Max Planck institute for Marine Microbiology, Germany - Olavius loisae HERON... ...
AGCATGGAGCAAAATGTGGAAAGCCAAAGGCGGCAAAATTAATCAACTACTTAAGTAAGTAAAAGTCAACACAAACTGGGACATTTACTATTTCTGCTTGTTTTCCATTAGAACCAATAAAAAGTGCGTAATTTTCAAGGATATTTTTCCAGGACCTTAAGCTTCAATTTCCATGACTTTCCAGGACTAAAGTGCTTTTCCAGGACTTTCCAGGTCCTGGAATTTTCAAGAAAAAAATCCAGGACTTTCCAGGAGGCGTGGGAAACCTGATTCAAGGACTTTTCGAGGACTTACACTTAACTTTTCCAGACCCATTCTGGCGATGTTTTACCAAGTTATTTTTATGATAGAGATTTTAAAGAGCAATTCTTTCACTTTTGTTACTGGAAATTAAACAAAAACACATGGCCGACTTCTACAAGGGACTTCAAATTAAATATGTAGCAGTAATAAGTGAAATGCATTTGCCTAGTGAGTTATGGACTTAGGTACTGACTGCAGAATTTGCACATGCTAACAATGATTATGAAGTACTCAGATTCAAGGACTTTCACCACCTTTAGCCTTTTACATCAAATTCCAAAACTTTTAAGGACTTGCCAGATCCTGAAAAATGACTAATCTTTTTTCAAGGACTTGCAAGGATTTTCAAGGCTGTGTAGCTACCCTGCTACTGGTAGTCCAGTACAACTAATATCATAATAGGATTCAAATCGATTTTAACTGAGTAACAAATATTTAAAGAAAAATTTTCTGCTTGTTCACCATACAACACTAGCACACATTGCAAAATTCTCTCTTAAATCTTAGCCACAAAGCAAACGGCAAATACGATTCAACCATCGTTAGCTACAGTACACCAGAATGAAATAGCACACGAGAGAACTAGTGTTGCTGGCATATATGGAACTCAACAGATGACAAGGGCTTCACAGTCAGCCACCTTGATTGCTGCTTAATTCAATACATGTCTACCATTCATAACTGTCAATTAGCTCAATTTCTTCTCACCTCAAAGTCCATTTAACTACATGTGAGCTGCGACTTGGACAGGAGTAAGAGGGAGTAGTTCCAGAAGTGCTGTCTGGTATTAGTATTCTGTAGTGTTCTATAGTTGCATGATCATTTGAGCAGCTCACAGGTTTGGTCTACCAGCAATCTCAATGACTAACCACCCTCCTTCACCCTCATCAGACCTGTAAAAAATACTGTCTCCGAAATAAGATAAAATGTGAAGTCTTGCTCATGTAAACTCACACAAAAAGTGTAATTTTCCTCAGGTCATTCACAAGGATGCAAACAGTCTTTCAAATCAACAATCGACATAGCAAACAATATAACAAAGTGTAATTTTCCTCAGGTCATTCACAAGGATGCAAACAGTCTTTCAAATCAACAATCGACATAGCAAACAATATACCACACAGAAGAAATACATACCTTCATGCTTGCCTCCAGGTCTTGTCTTGACTTTCTCTTTGTACGTTGGATAACCTTTAACATAAACATTTCCAACATTAACGATGTTACTCCTGTGAATCATAAAAAGCTGTATTGTGTGGCCGACGGCTTGACATAATAAGCATCATTTGTAATTTTTGACACTTTTTGGCACTCTGACGCTCAGCCCTTGGCAACAGAGTGTCCGGATGTCAAAAATTACAAATGATGGCTTAACCTGGTCCATCACAGGATACTTTACAGCAGTACCCATATGGCAACAGTTGGCGTTAAAGGGTTAAAGAGTTTCGAAATAAATGCATATAGTTCTACATATGAGTGGACTGTACCTTCAATACCAAGGCGAATCTTCTTGAGGCCTCGATCCCTCAGCACCTGCTTCGCGACGTCACGATTCTCGATGTACTTGAAGAACCGACACATTCGTGTACTGTAGATCACTGTCATACCAAACAGACACCGTCAACCTTGTTCACATTAATATATCACTTTGACGCCCACTGTTGCCATATGGGTACAGCTATAAAGCATCCTCCTGTGCCAGAGCGGGTTAAGCTGTCATTTGTAATTTTTGACATCGGGGCACTCTGACACTCAGCTCCGAGTGTTCAAAGTGCCCAGATGTCAAAAATTACAAATGGCGGCTTAACCCAGTCTGGTACAAGATGCTTTATAGCTCTACCCATATGGAAACAGTGGGTATCAAAGGAATATACAATACATATAGTCTAGTCAAGTGTAATCAATCAGACATTGTAACACGGCATGTCATGCCGTCTTACCCTTGGGTGTTCTCTATACTCGGTCGAGACTGTGGAACTCCCTGCCTAGCCTGTTGCATGACACTGGCCACAACACTACTAGCTTTGAAGACATTTTTGTCTCAGAGTACTAGCGCATAGAGCACATTAAAGGTTTTGGTGATTATGGGCTATAAAAATCTATGTTTTATTTACTATTTTGGCTTTGAAGTAAGAATAACGGCAACGGAGGGTGTAGAAGGTACAGGCAGAAAGACAACTCAATTTGGTTGGTATGGTATGACGTTTGGCAGCCACTTTGTGCTATTCATCCAATGAACTGAGTGGAACTCTTCTACAGGATTACCCTTGTTATGACATGTTATAAATTGTTACTATTGATACTGTACAACATGTACAACAAGACAAACCACAACACACGTCACTTCCTGCCAGTTTGTTCTCTAAAATACTGAACTCTGCTATCATCAACAATCGTACAACTGGACACTAATCAGATGCCTTTCATGATGTATACTCCATCACACATTCAAGAGCACAGATATTCCAGCCGCACGGAGGGATTGGAGCAAAACACAACAGCGAGTAATACAGACCTCAGTAGATATCAAAAATGGTGACAATCCACCTTATTGAAAGTTCAAAACAGTAAAAAATTGATATGCAAGCAAAAAGACAAATCCAATGTGAGATGATGTTAACATAATGAAGTTAACCGATCCGACAAACACAGTGGTATCAGTAACAGCTAGTAAAGTGGCAGGTAAACCGGCGGCTGAGTGTGAATATACCTTGAGGGCATTCATCACCCATCAGTGGAGGATTCTCATCGTCCCAGTCAATGACGTCGTCATCGTTCAGTACCACAATGTGACACTCGCGATCGCCGCTCTGACCACACAACAGAGTTTACACTCCTTACAGTTTGTCACGTGATAATTAACGACAGCAAACCATGTATAGATACTGATGGTCACCACAGCATTAACAGCTTGATAACTAACATTACATTTAGATCCATTCATTGTCGATTTCAACAGAACAAGGGCAATATATTGTGAAATAACCAATATCTGAGCACACTATAAAATATCACTTTCATGAACATGGTATATACAAGACTTTACGATAATATAGTACAAAATTTACACAATTGTCAGATAAGACAACAGTTATTTTTATGAATGAAATGAGCCAGTGATACAAATATTGTAAACAGTAGTGACCTGTGAGCAGGCAACCATCTGAGGCAACAGTTTTTCCTCGAGAAAGACATTCATCTGCAGCTGAGCGCCTTGATTGGACAATTCATGCAGAAGGCCACCTGTAAATAAACCAACATTGGACTACATTACAGTTTTGATTTGTCAATATTTCGTTTCAGCATATGTTTTGAAACTGGTGGATCGACAACAAGAACAGCATACAGCTTGTAAAATCACAATCAAGCAAACTGTATTTTTCATATGACATCTCTGTATGTGGGGTGAGTAAGTAGATTCCTAATGGCACATCAGCACAATTGCCATTTACATTGTTGTTTCATGCTGGCAAATACAGGACAGAAGACCAATTAAAAATACAGACTACACAAACTGAACACAACCCAGAAAAAACAAACAATGCAAAACACAGCAAAACAAAACTACCCTACCACTTCTACGACACTCAACCAGGAAAAGAAGTGGACTTATTAGACAATGCTCCCTAGCCCACCCGGAGCGAATCTTTGTATGGCATGACTGTGAGGAATAACATAATTACTATAAAGCTTGTTAAATAGATTTGTTAATTGAAGCTGATAAGGTTTAACGTCACACTCAATACATTATACGTCATTTCAAAGACATCTTCCCAGCCAATCTAAACCAAATAAAACTAAAGCATGGCGCGGGGGTCCTTTTATGTCATCTGGCTAGGAAATGATGATGACAATGATTCGAAAAGTTATGTTTGCCCGCTCTTACAGCTAGAAACAGTCACGAGCGTGCTAATGATATGCTCTGGTAAACAGTTCAGTTTTCAGATCACGATGGAACGTGGATGTAAGATGGCAGCTGCGTAGCAGTGCTGGAAGAGAGTTCCAGGTGGATGGTCCTCATCGTCTACGAGGCTACGAGGACTGTATTGGAGCGTCCTTGTGGCTGGAACAGCAAGATCAACACGCGAAGCCGAGAGTACATGTAGGTGATGACGACCAGCGTTATCAGCGACTGACTGGCTCATGGTAGGCAGATGGCTGGGTGCCAGGTTGTGCATACAGTTAAACACCATCACTGTCAGCTTAAACTCCACACGTTGCCAGATCGGTAGCCAGTGTAGAGCGTCCCGCAGTGTGGCAGAGATGCTGTCGTACTTCCGCTTACGTGCTATTAGTCATGCTGTGGCAAATCGGGCCTTTCTACAGTTCCGGGGCCCTGCACAGGGAGACTGGTTAAACAAGACACCTTTGTTACCTTTGTTGTCAAGATGTTACATACGTCAACCTCAGACATCACAAATACAACATCACACAACATCATCAACAGTTTAGCAATTCTGCCCATCACTACGGCAGCTTCGAAGTGCATCGTAGTCACAAATTGACTCCCAGTGTGGACGCACGCCAGTAATGACTGAACAGTGCATGGCTCTACAGTACTGATGTAAAGCTGACTTACAGGCAATATTTAACATGTTAACTGCAACTGAGCTTGTTCACGTACTACTTGGATGAAGACCATCCAGCAGGACCTGAAATTCAAAAACCTCTCCCTGAATGAAGCAACTGACGTGGCTCAGAATCGTCCACTCTAGAGACTGATGTCTACGTACATTCGGTATCAAGCACTTCTAGTGGTGCATGCCAGAAAAGAAGAAAAAAAAGAAAAAAGTTTGTTATTTGCCCAAGAAATCTAAAACCTTTTTAGGCAAGAAATAGCTTTTGTGCTAAGTCCGGCTACATGACCACCAAATTTGTACCCACTGATCACTGACCAGTAATTGATGATTGACTTTATCTGTGGCATACATGTAGTAACATTCAGGTTTGTCAAGTAGGTCTATGAAACTGGGATAAATTACTCCTGCCAGAAATAAATGAGTGAATGACGAAAATGGTTGACTGACGTAAGTTGTGGCACTTGATGGTGCTGGCATCAAACGGAATGAGCAGATAATCACAGGCCTCTCGCAGCTCCTGCACGGCAACGCTGAGTGGACAGCGGATAATGCCGACCTTGTAGTAGTCCTGTAAATCCACAAGTACAGCAACCACATACAACAAACTACGCGGCAATGTGTAAATAATTCACCAATCGACATGTTGCAGTAATAGACCACTCGATATATGCTCCACCCAGAACATTGCTGTGTCAAGAAAAACTAAAATATTTCATACTTCATAAAGCAATACAGCTTCCTCTGCTGATGTATATTCTGTCCTAATTATCACAATAGCTTTACTGGATTAAATGAAATACCATTGATGTAAGACTAATTATTGCACAGTCGGGCGTAATCTGAATTTCCTCAGCATTGGTTAGTGTGAGTGTATGAATTATAATGCTAATAACCCTAAGACTATATAAACTTAATAAACTACAGATGTATTCAGCCTCACGATAATCATCTTAACGACTATCCTTATTCTCCTATTTTCTAAGTAATTTCATAATCCTACATATCTGAAATTGTACTAATTCTAGCTATACTGACACTATCATGACAAATAGTACTATTCATTAGTATATTTATAGCTAACTTAACTACTGTGCAAACTAAGGAAAATCAATCCACAAGATTTATTTCTTACATGACAATAACTGCACAAATGGTGAAAAGTCTGGATCTGACTGAATATTTCATGTCAGACGTCTGTATCCTTTATCCAGCAATAATTTAACATGTGTCCATGCTGACATTTACTGCTGATAATTCCTAACCAGGTCAGTGGAACTGAAGGTCTTCAGACACAGGCAGACTTTGTAAACATCTCGTATCATCAGGAACCTTAAAATCAGTATGCCCAGTTATTAGAGGTTGCTGCTGTATGAGAAACTAAACACGCAGACTTCTGCAATTGCATGAATCAACAAATATGACAAGCAATACTCACGAGTATGGCACGGAAAACCGTCGCCGATATTCCTTCCGCGACGTGATATTCATTCCTGTCGTTCATGTGCGTAACATTGTTCTCCAATGACGTGGTGAACATTCTGTAAACACATCAAACACGACCGTTCTTTATGACTGAACAAACCAGTCCCGATTTACCTCTGTAAACCACAACACCAGTAACAAATGTTACCAGCTGACATCTTTCACCCCACAGCCCTGTTCAGAGTGATTTGTTGTCGATGCAGTCATTGGTACAGAACCCTTCTAATTAGTTTCCCCCAGTAAGAAACTGTGCATTAAGTCTGTGAAAAATTTAGTATAAATTCAACCAAACTTCATTACTCCTCTGCATCCTTTTCACACACAAATCACGGACAGTCAAGACGCATTCTACAGCTCGTGTCCAGATAAACATTAAAATTAGCTGCATTTTTTTCATATAAAACACAAAACCCGTTTGCAGTATGAAAGTAGCAGACGTTTATACCACTTTTACTATGTTAGATGATAAGTTACAGTGCAGACCACTCTCCAGACACTCTGAAATTCTCTGACATTTCCCTGACAACGTCTGGCACTAATGTCCATGTTAAGCAATACTCATAGCATGCCTGTAGTACTAGTGTAAATGCAAAATAATCAGACTATCAAATTCATCATGATTACAAAGGATGCAATCACTATCTACATATGTTGCTGTGCACTGTTTTTGAAGGAAATGCTAATGTGTGTTTTATGTGTAGGCCTACCGTTTTTTTATTTACTAAATACCAAATGGAATGCAAATGTTCAACTAGTAATGAACAGTTTTGGGACAATTTTCCCTGACAATAGTTTTTCAATGACTTTTCCCTGACAATTCCCTGGCTGTTAACATACTCCCTGACATTTCCCAGACATGTTTCAAATTCCCCGACATTTCCAGGTTTTCCAGACAAGTGGTCACTCTGAGTACAATGTAGCACTTGATGTTCTCGTCGTTTACAGCCGATCTCTTGACTGCCTTCTCAACCTATCACTTAACAAAACTAAACTACTATACAATCGAGAAACACATAAAATCAAACAAGCAATAAATACTTAATATATGCAAAAATGACAGCAAATGGCTGAACACAGTATTGTCTATCAAAGTTCCAGTCTATTTTGCCATGCCACTAGCAGTTTCATCAGTCAAACCTCTCCTTAGCTTTGCTTACTCTCGATTCACTTTTATGCCTTCGTTAACACAGAGAACTCATTCAGAAGTAATATAGTAAGAGACAACATAAATTAAGCTAAATTGTGTCTAAATTCCCTGGAATTTAGACACATTTGTCTATCATAGAACAGACCAACCTTCCAAGCATTGTGTTTGGGTAAGCTCGCAAGGCTTCGAGGTCGACGATGAACCGTGTATCGTCGACGACCAGCACGACTCGGTCTGAGTTTCGGCTGTTACCAGCCACGTTGACTACAGGCCCGGGGCCAGGCTGCAATGGCTGCTGATTGGACAAAGACAATGACGGGATACCCCGGCCAAAACACCCTGAAATAACGACACAAAAACCTAATTAAACAAAACAAGTAAACAAATATTAATGCTCTGCATAACAGAACCAGAATCGAACATGAGACACTGCTGTTAATTAATGTTTATTTTTGTCCAAAAAGACAAGAATTCACTTTCACTTTCAAAGTATTCAGTCAAACCTGATGATATTAAAACAGAAAGAAACCGGTTTCTTTCATTTGCAATTATTTGATTAAATGCGATATATAAGCGGTTGTTCATTGTGCAGCCAAAAACTTGCCATATACAGAGCCTCTTTAATAACTATAGAGCAGATCTATCCGGTTAAGAGGGAATATGAGAGCACTATTAGATTCCCGTGATCTGCCCCAGAATAAACGAACGCAACCGATCTATAATGGGACAAAACAGTTAGTTGTAGTTGTAACGCATAGGGAGTTAAATAAAAGTAAAATGAGTAAAACGCAATACCATTTTTTATTCCCCAAATTCACATATTCATTGTATCTTGCTACATTCAGAGCTCCGGACTCGTCGAAATAAAAAATTGTCCGACAACCTCCACTCTGCAGCATGTAAACAAACTAATTTCCACATAAAGATCCAAACTCTCGTAGCCTCTACCTCAAGCGTTTAGAGCATGCTCGGAGTAATCGGAGGGGTAGTTTCCAAACGCGTGAGATACTGCTCTTAGTCAGTTAACGAATGGATATCTGACTCCTCTGAGTGGTCGGATGCCTCCGAACTACTTTTTGAATGCACCCGCAATGAAAGAGCAACAAATAAAAACAGATACACATATAATTTACGTCAGTTTTAAAAGTTAACTGATAAACATTTCAGATGAACGAAGAAATACAAAACAGCTCATCAACATATGAGCAATTAGTAGAAAAATGGCGGCATTACTGAGCAGAAATCAACCTGATTTACACTCAAACATGAGACTGTAATCAGTAACACTGATTACAAACGAACCTTATAAATTCATTTTAACTATAATAAGAGGCTCAACGCAACTCCAAAAACTGCATGACACTAAAACAAATTCTTTTGGCACGTTGCCAACAATACATACGGCTTTAACGACTGTATGCCACTAAAGATTCAGCCTTGTTCCAAATGTGACCTTACTATGACTGAACCATACTGTAATGCCAGCAGCGGCACTACTGCGGCAGTATGACAGACTAATATAGCGACCAGTAAACATCAATCAACATGTAAGTTCAGTTGTTTTAGTTCACGAACACGTAATAAGTAACTAAACTGACTTCCTTGAGCATATATCTCGCACTGTTAAGACATCATGCTACAATTGAAAAATTCTTGAACTTATACAGCCACATTTAATGAACATAGCTAAAGTGACTGAAAAAAAATTGAAAATACATGTACAACTGAAAACCTCAGTCACCAATAAAATGGCAATTCCATTGCAGATGTAATCAACATGACCCGCTTTAGTTGGAGTGAGAAAAACTCATGTACATACAGTTACTTTTCAGTGACATTGCATAACATGGTACGCAATAAATTTTTTCAATAAATTCAAAACTCGCTTTTTGCTATGCGTGCTTTCTTGCCCAATGACACTGACTGACTGAGCAGGGTTTAACGTCTCGACCAACACATTATAGGTTATACGGGCGACGGGAAGACACAATTAATATATTTTTATGTAATATAATACGATAAACCACAAACACGAATTAAACAGCAGAATTAAGAACGTGTTAATGATAACTAACAGTTGAAATAAATGATAACACAAAACCGAATGCCATAAAATAACTTTCAACGAATCTTCTAGTCACTAAACTTACCAGTTGCTATCACATCAATAATACCCATAGTCTCTGCAATGCAGTGTGTTCAGCACCTTCACTATTGCTAAAGAATGACAGCTGCATTTGTACAGTCCCACAGATGACCGGGAAATTGTGAGTAACTAACTGCGCTAACAACATTGATTTAATCCACAATCAACCAGTGCACTGCCTCGCCTCGAGGCAGAATTTTCTCTGCCTCGGCCTCGGTCTCTCGACCCCTCCTGCCTCCGTCTTGGCCTCGGTCTCGACTAATCTGCCTCGGTCTTGCTTACTACCTCGAGGCACCAATCATAGAATTTATATTTTTCTCCCAAAACGTACTTCGTTAATTATATAATAAATAAGATTTAAATATGAACAAAATCTGCAATAATACAATCAACTAGGACGATTTCGATTCTGATGAACATCAGAACTTCTTTGCCAGCAAGCAGTACATTTCACTGCGTTCATTGTTTGCAGGCTATTTGGCTTCCCTGCAACTTTTGCTTCTGGGGAACGCATTTTTAGACGACCGTACTAACTGTCGCGTTTATGCTACAAATGTTGCGTTGTCTGTGACGTCATGTATTGTGGCTAAACGGTGCGTCCTAGAGCAAAAGTTACTACTGACAGCCTATAGGAAGTCGCATATAAGAAATTGATTGGTACCAAAATGAATGACCTTGACTTTTTTTAGAAGTCGTTTAAGGTAACGTCAACCATTGCATTACATTCGTCATTGAACATCTCGGAAACCGAGGCTATTGGTTCCAAAGGACCACCAATAGGAAATCACCTACCAATCAAATGGTCATGTGACCGATGATGTAACGTGATCCCGAAAGGTCAAGTTGTGACCCCAATATACTTAAAGCCCAATATCTGGAAAACAGCTGGAGATGCTATTTAGCAACTATCGCTAATTAGACTACTAGATACTCTGATGTGAGGCAGTACGGTCGGCTATCCTAGCGACAGCATGGCTTCTTGTTTCTCACACTGTTCGAGAATTTGAGATGACTTACTGGAATTGTCTGCTAGTGCATGTCCACTACGTTGCTTCACTTATATGACAACAGTGGGCACCAAAGGATTAATGACTGCTTTAATCACAAGGAAAGTTTCATCTGTGCTCACCAATGGCAGCATTTGGGCAGCTGCTAAGTGAAGACAGACCAGCATAGGACGGTTCAGTGGGACTGGCAGCACGACTGCCCGTCCCTTCATCGTCATCAGAACGACGAGCACTTTCACACTCGCTCACCTCGGCCGACGAGTTGCGAAGACACGGCTTCCTCTTCTGTGTTCGTGATGTGCTGCAAACAACCAAAACAAACTTAAACAAAACGTCCAACATTGACGACACGATGCTGTCACCGTTGGTCCGTTAATAATTGAAAACAACTGAAACCTACAGGTTTAAAGACATGATCAAATTTGGAACTGTGGTTTGTGGACAGTTATCACTGTAAGTAGCTGTCACCATGAGATGAATAAAACACAAGAAAAACAACGTCTAAGATACAGTAACAAATACACGTGAAAACAATGAAAACAACATTCACAGCAAACTCTAGTTTATGTGCATTGATATACTTGGTCAAAGATCAACAAAACTCAAGCCCGAAACCAACTTCCATGTTTTCTTTTGTGAAAATAATAAAACTGAAACCAATTTTTTGGTAAAATGCTAGGTGAAACTGGACTGGATGTTTGCTGTCTTATATCACTATGCAGTAACAGTACCATTAATTACAGTGTAACAGTTGCAACGTTCAGAAGCCTACAGTTGTTGACTGACACTTGAAACAACCAGATCAACTAGTGTATTTCTAATGTCACATATAAACGAAAGACACGATTTTGGCAAAGGCAATATTACGATTTTGTTTAAGAAAATTAAGTATATTACTGTTGTTAAATTGTTTTTCTCACAATCAATAATTTTTCGTCATTATCAAATCGATTATTAATAGTTTTTCTTTACGGTTGGTTTACTTGGAAGCTCATGCACGCAGGCGGAAATGCAGGAGTGGACAATGCAGGCTGCTACCGCTAGAGATGTCTCTATATTGCATTGTCAGCTTGTGTGGGTAGAGACCATGTGACTGGTAGTGGCTGTGTGGGGAGTGAACGAATGACATGGGCTGGGTGGCATCTCAAAGCAAAACGCCTGTCATCAACACACTTAGAGACATTATTGTGGCTTCAGTAAAGACTAGAAGTAATGCAAGTTATACAGTCATGGCGGCAGCATCAAGCCTCTACACATTGGAGTATGCCATCACCATTGCTTCACATCGGCCACCTAGCAGCTTTGAGCATCATCTGGTGCAGTTGACTGCGATCACTTGTTATTTTGCTTTTATAATTGATCATCATTTTCAGAAACAAACACCAATTAATCCAATGTTCAATTAACAATCCAAAAGTGAATAAAAAAGTGATGCAGTGATGTACAGACTTGGATCTTTTTATGCAACCCTTGCGATGTTCTTCAGGTTCTGAGTATTCAGTGTCACTGCTGACACTGTCATAATGGTGACGATGTCCATGACGGCGATTAGACGCCATGATCTTTCACTCACTCAAATAGCTGACACTTTTCACAACAAATCCTACAATGAGTCAAAAACATTTGGGCTAATGTCGAGCCAAAGGCTGCTCACTGTCGTGCATGCAATATGGCCAACGGATTAAAAGATCAAAAGTTAAATGACAAAAACACTGAAATATGTTAACAAATGAGCAGATGAATCAGAAAGATTGCATAACCGGCAATTATTGTAGAGTAACAGATTTGGGACACAAGACTCCAGAATTTCTCAGCAATGTTGTCTAACAGATGTCCCAGTAGTAGACTGGTTCACTGTATTTGGCAAAGCACAAGCAGTAAATGTTCTCTCGTGCTGCTGGGAATAAACCTATGAATAATAATAATTAGTTGACCAACTTGACTGCCAACAAGTTAAAGACTAGCTGATCAAGACAATGGGAACAGTGAAAATTTTGTGCAATTAGTAAAATTTATACTGGGAGAAACAAAGCCTATATCACAGGCTCAACCCAGTAGAAAAACTGAAAACAGCACCCAAAGTAATGTAAGGTAAGAAGATACTCCCAAATGAATGGACATGCCTAAATAACCTACATACCAACTATGTGTACCTAAGCAAGAAAACAGTTGCGATTACTGCCTTCTATGGGAATGATAATTGTATTTATGCAAGGGTAGTATGTTCAAAAGAATAAAGAAACTGTACCAAGGAATGTAAACATTACTAGTAGTCTTGTTACGGTTATCGAAATCGGTACCAAAACCTCTCTGTTGACGGTTTTGGAAACGGAGCAGCTCTAGTGTTTTGACTGTGCGTTGAACGTTAATAGTACACCGTGACTCATCTCGCCCGCTCGCCTGGCCGCAAGTGTTATCGCTGAGATCAAAGCCGAGATCAGCAGCGGCGCTGCGCCCCGCATAGTGCTGTGACGATCTTAAAATCGAAATCGAAAATCACGATTTTTTGTCAAAATCGACCAAAATCAAAATCGTTATCTTTGCTAAGTTACTGTTACGATTTTTTTGCAGCAATTAATGGATGTTACTGGATTAAATGACGTAACAATTTTCATTGTTATTGTTGTTCTTACGCACGTTGGCGTAAGTTGTAGGCCTACAGCATTCACTGCACAATAAATAAGTAAACTAGAATGAATACGCTACTGCTTAAGCACCATGACATAATGACAAAATGATAACTGAAGTGTGCAACATATGAAATATTAATGATATGTTTCAAGACTGCATTAGATTAGCACAAGTCAACCGTTACACTTTA
>Ga0056114_1000574_pt1 | contig 13476 bp, 5 predicted proteins | sample WorMetHERISLAND1_FD_77005 | JGI IMG/M metagenome (GOLD analysis project Ga0056114, IMG submission 77005) | Marine gutless worms symbiont microbial communities from Max Planck institute for Marine Microbiology, Germany - Olavius loisae HERON... ...
ACAGGTGCGCTACCCACAGCACCGGCACGAACGCAAGCAAGGTGCGAGACAACTGTACACTGTAAAAAATATACGTGACGATTCACACAATAAATGCAACACAATTAACTGACGACTGGTCGACCAATCAATCGATCGACAAATACAAGACAACATTAAGTACACTTAATTAATAAACACAAATTAATAAACAATAATAACTGCATGAATAACTGAGACGTTTGTCAGGAACGACGTCTCATAACAGTACGGTAACTGCATATGACCAAACATCTGTTGTGAATGACTTGAGTAAGTTGGATTTTTCCCTGCATCTCTAACCAGTACTGCATGGGGCCTGAATATACTGACAAAACGTCACGTTTCTTATGGATTATTGATGTATCTGTCACAAGTTCTTAGTGGTAATGACCAGTAGCAATATTCTTGGCCTTCAGTTTAGCGAAAGAAATGACACATCGTGGCTTTACAGTACTTGAATTGACTGTTGTGACTCGAGATGTTACTGTTAGTGCTTTGAGAATATTCGAAATTTCGAATGGAATCGAATAGTTATTTCAGCATTCGATTCGAAACGAGTACAATTATTCAAAATTTTGAATACTTACTGTTACCAATTTCTTACTTATTTAAGAGAATGACGCCGATTTTTCACCTTAGCAACCGCGCCTAGCAACCATCAAAATCAATGTTATATTGGCCCATTATGGCCCACCAAGTACTGAAACTCCTACAACAGAAACCACAACAGTGCGGTGCCATAAAAGCAGATGAATTTATTTAGCAAATACTTACTACTGGTGACTTTTGAGCCCGACGATAACTATTCAATTCGATTCGAAATGAGAAAACACTATTCGCACAGCACTAGTTACTGTTGTGTTGCAAGTAACGATGCGTACTGATGGTACTGCTGTAAAACGTGCCCTGCTGTGGATGTAGACAGTGTAACTGTAATCACTATTAGCTGTTGTCGGCTGGTCGGAGTTAGGCATAAGACGTGTTATTATGTTTGTTATAGCTGCGGCTGGTTGAAGACACGAGGTCAACCGGCCATGCCTTGCAGTTCTTGGGCATTTTTAAACTTTTAATTTGTATTTATCATTTCACTGAAGTTCAATCTAAACAACCTGCAGGTTAATTGCCAATAAAGTGTCATTTTCACGCCTTTTGACTTAGACCAGTTTGCATGCCTTCCTCGGGCTTTTTGTCCGAGTTTGTCTAAATCCATCCCTCGTTGTATGATGGACGATGATTATTCATTGCGGTGTATGTGTTTTGTACGTGATATTTTCTGCTGCTTTGAACTATGAAATTATTTTGCAGCATTTTCCAAGGAATTTGCAGGATGTTTGTGAGATTGTCACTGTAGCGAGCAGGAAGTTACTTCTTCTGTACCAAAGAAATTCTGCTGATTTTTTTTGCGTGATTGTCATTATTGCTATTGTTGTGGTCACCTGTGTTGTCTGTGCCGCTGAGTGAAACCTTAGCCCACAGTGTCTGTTTTGCCACCCTGTCCATTAGATCGGCAATTGAAACTCTTTATAGTTACTACGATGGCATTGGTGTGGACTGTGAACAGTGTGTAAGATGGTGCGTGTAACTTGCTGTAAGTAAGCAACGGATTTTGTGCGGAATGAATGTTATGCAGGTCGGGTCAAACTGGTCAGTTGCGAGGTGATCAGTGCAGTCACTATCAGGCCTAGCTACTGTGTTTCTGTCTCATCTCTCAGCTACATCAGCTGCCACACTAACAATCCAACCCGTTCTGCAATGCAAGTGGCCAATTTTCAGAATTCTATAATTTTACCCCGTCCAAATGCCCCCTGCACAGTACGATCTGGGACGCATGCCCCCCTTTGCCCCTTCCCACTGCCACTGATGACTATAAATATTTTAGAAACTAAAACCTACAGTAGAAGGAGCTGTAACTCTCCATACAACAATACCACTGTTCAGACCATTTTCATATTTGTACTCCTTCCCTTCCCCCAAAACAAAAGTATAGTATGGTGCATTCACATTCACTATGTGGTTATGCCGACCCAACTGTTATAGTCAGTAGCAAGGTTGTCAACCATCAGCAATTAGTAGGCAGCACACGCACGCTATTTTTCTAGTTCTTAGTAGTAATTTTTGAGCTTTAATTTTTGCTATGTTGTGTGACGAATCTTGCATTAATTTCAGTGGTGAATGGTGCTGTCAGTTTACTGATTGAGTGTAGTGTCACATGTTCCAATTCAATGGAATTGAAAAATCTGATGTTTGATTTGGTCGGTCCAGAATTATAACAAAATATAGTACAATTTTCTGGTTGACTTCTAATATGAACTATTGTGCAGGTTGGCTCAAAATCGGGAACAGTTGTTGGTGAATCAATTTTTGCAGTTTATTTTATGCCTTTTTGTCATAAACAGGTTCTACATTATCAAATGTACAACATAAAATAGTGCTGCCTGACAACTATGAATGTCCACTATTTTCCCTTAAATTTGAAGCAAAATGGCGTCATTTTCATAAGTGCTAGAAATAGCAATTATACTTATATACATAGTTTATTGATAAAATGGCAGCACAAGTGATGGACTGCAAAGAAAACACAAATACAAAATACAGATATTCTTGCATGCATGATGCATGATAAAGCAGAATGGCGGGGGGGGGGCATTTCGATCATATCTAAATATAAATTAAATAAAATTTGGTAGAAAACATAATGGAGAAATGACAGGCTTTTGTTTACCACAGTTTTGTGATCTGCTAATTACAGTACATGTCCTTCATGGCAGCACATGTCCCTCCGATGCCGTGGTGATTAAGCCACGTTATGGCGTCCTGGTCATTTCATGGATAATAAGTCTGTGCATATTTGCCAAGCTATGATTGCTGCCTGTTGTCCAAACACAGCACACAGTAGCAAACTGAATTGAAAAACTGAGACATCAGCATTGAATCTTTTCCAAAATTGGGACAGCTTTGAAGTGACTACACGACGCGTATTACATGCATTCGTTGCGTGATTATCTAGGACTGTGCTAGACATGTTCTGGTGCTTTCTGTCATTGTGTTCAGTTTATTTTTGTCCACGTTACTCCATGCATTATGGACCAATTTGCTGCGTTGTGACTGCTGAAGCATAATAATATTATTAATATATCTGTTCAGTCTCAGCAAAACATATTTTTAGTAGCTGTAGTCAAAGGCTAGTAACTTTTGTAATTTAGTTGTTAATAAGTTTTAGTTGATTAATTTAATTTCATTTGCAGTTAATGAACTGTCTGCTGTTTGGTTTAAAACTGTAGTTTCGTTGTTTGTCCAAAATGTTTCCGGATGTTTATAGGAATTGTGTGTATGAGTATATTGTTTATAAGTAGGTAGAATTTCATTGATTGAAACTGCAGTCTGCAAGGAATCTTACTGCTTGTTGATTACTGGCCAATAAAAATTTTGTCCGTAACAGCCATCGTATTAGTTAAGAAGTTTGTGTATGTTGTGAACTAGTATCTACATGGTGGGCCATAAAAGTGCAATGCTCGTTGTTAACCAAACTGTTGTGTGCGTGCAATGCGACACAGATGTAGCCGAGATATGTTTGTTAGGGTGAAACAGTTAATGCCGCACGTGTAACGTATTTTGTAATGTCATTGTCAGCCAAAGAGACGTGTTGCAGGGAATTATTAACAGCTATTTGTACAGGGTGGCCCAAGAACTAAAGCAACTGTATTTGACTGCTCGTGCCATTTAAAACGCCGGAATCGCTGTGCACAAAGTACTATGATAAACTGCAAATAAGTTAATTGGCACTTTGTGTTTTGCATTGAGTTTACTGTACAGTTGTACACTCAAGACTTGATTGCTGCAGTTCATTGTATCAAAACCTTCCTAAAACCCAGTCAACACGCCTTCAGCACATCCAGAACTCTCTTGCCCGTGCCGTTGTTGCTGGTGGCAGCCCTACCGCCGTTCAGGCCTGGCAAACCTGCCCTCTGTGGGAACCGTCCCCTAGTCACCCCATATTATTGTAGACTAAGGGACTTGCTGTGTTTTGTGTTCATGTCTGTTTATTGTATGTTTGATTTGTCTGTGTACTATTTGTTCCTTCAGTACTTTGATACTGTTGGTTGGGTCTGTGACCTGTAAAAACCGTCTCCCATGTAACCAAAACTGTGTTGGCGGGGACGTAAAACACTGCTCAGTCCAATCCAATGCTGCTGCCAACTCATTCAACTCTGACCAGATCTTACAGTCCTTACTCTGGTTTAAAGTTCATGATTTAACATACACCTTCTTCGGTAATCCAGTCCTCATTATCTCCGTGACGTCATCATCATTCAGCTACCTCAATCCACACACTCTTCATCCTTGATCACCCTCCTTCAAACTCCATCTCAGTCACATCTCAAAATCACAAACCGTTGTTTTTGACATGCAGCATCTCAGTTATGGAATAAACTTACCGACTGTCTTGGTGCTCCATATGTCCAACAGTATTCTTCTTTATCCTCATGTTCTTATCCTAGTCCTGTTGTCAGCCTATTTTGTGGTGTCTTGTCCCTCCATTCTCAGCTAAAAACACTTTTTTCTTCCATTTTCATCCGTAGTCTCTCTCTTCCAGGCTGATCTCATGGCATAGTCACTGCTTGTCTTGAAGTGTTTGCTAACTGTAACATATCCAAGTGCGGCAGATTAACCTAGCCTAGCTGGCTTCTAGGCGTGCTATAAAAATTACTATTCTATGTGATTTAAGAGACTGCCAGTGATATGTGAAACTGTTAATGTTGATGGTTCATATTCATAAAACCATATGGGCATTCTGTTGTGGACATATCCACACGTCAACTGTGTGTATGTAATTTCATGCTGAAGCATTTTATATATTTAATTTGTTGAAATCGCCAATTGTTCTTATTAATTAAAATTATATAGTTAGTTGACACAAGAAACTAATTGATTGCAGTGTGCCAGTGTCTGCCATAAAATACCTAGGTGGTTAACAAACTGTTTAAATATCCAGTTGATTCACAGCAGAAAACTTTAAAACCCAAACTGTACAAACAAAATTGGCGAAAAAACAACATCACCTGTTTAGACTACTATCTATGCATTGTCTAATAAATGTTAGGAGATGCACATGTTTCCTGTGTTGCTAGTTATTCATTTTCGGATGATCTGAAGCGCACTGAGAAGATCCAAGTTGTCTCAAGTAATTGAATTACATACTGGTGGAGAGCTTGATGAGCTGCCATTTTATTTGTTAGCTCTATAAAGATCCACTTTCCCTGGAGGTTTTCTTCAGGGTCGGTTACGTCAACCGCCAGCATTTGAAACGCATGGTTTTGCGTCTGGTGTTTGTAGCACTGAACCAGGGATAAAGTCTCGGTCTCGAGACGTGATTTTGATTGTCTCTGTCTCGGGAGAATCTGGGAATGTCTCGTCTCAAACAAAATTTCAAACGTCTCGGTCTCGAGCTCTAAGATCTCGTTTACAAGCTAATGTTTAGCTGAATTTTTGCTCATTACAAAATTATAACTAGTCGCCACTCGCCATTTGATTATTTTCATCCAGATCTTACTTCCACTGTTGTTTAATTCTTCAGACCAAGTGCTGGCTTCATTACGAGACAAACTAGGCCTGGTCTGTAGTGAAGTGCAATGAACATTATATTTATTTGGTGAGACTGACAATTGTAGACAGGCCTCGTCTCGGTCTCGAAAGAAAAGGTCTTGTCTCAACTGACATTAATCAGCGATTTATGTAACTATTTGATAGAACCGCAATGTTGAAGACATTTCACGTCGAAGAGTTGCATTGCTCTACACAGTGGCTCAAATTAAACGAGACCGCTTTACGTTTTTGCTTGTAACAAATGAATGCATGTGTAAAATTTTAATGTTAGCTGCGCCACAAAGCTAAGTACTTCTTTGAATTGTAGCAGTTTTGCTTATACTCTTTACAGTCCTACTCTTGTTTTACCTTAAAACGACGTGAAAATTATTAAAATTTTACGATAAACAAAAATTCGCCTGGGTCTGTGTAGTATTTATCAGCACTTTACTTGTTTTGCAAACCAGTACCCGTTTTACCTGTATTTTTTGTTGTTAACAATAACGCTGTTCAATACGGTTCGACTGCAAAGTGGTGTCATTTAATTTGGGCCACTATGTAACGGTTGAGTTTGAGAACACTGCTTGTGGAACTAGCCAGTCACTGTTAGTATCTGCACGTGACCTTACCTTACCTGACGTGTGACCTAGAGTAACTCCATTAGAATAGGCCAGTTAGCAAAAACTAACGATTATGGTACTTAAGTTTTTGAAACGACGAGGCATAGCACTGACATCTAGTGGCTAACTATAGACTGCATCAGCCACTATATAGACGAGTTGTCTCTGTACAGATGTAAGCTTCAGTTGCTGCTTTATCACAATTTAATTTCTGATATATTCGACACTAATATTCTTACAACACATCACAGTGACGCTCAAAGTGACGTCATAAGTAAAGTTCCTTAGAATCTCGAGCATAACAGCACACAATTCAGACCCGGAACGAACAGTTGCACACAATAAGCCCAGTTAGAATACGACCGGCTTACTGTCTGTTACCAGTCCCAGAAGTCAGTTACAACATTTCTATCATACTGTGGTTATTACTGGAAATTCAACACGGGGGTGGGCACATTAATTAATTTACCTTTGAAACACGTCAACATAAAGTCGTCCTCTGCATTACACACGTGTGAGCATTCACCCAAGATTTTATGACAAAGAAGTACAGTGTAGATGTATATAGCGTAGCACTGGCTGCACTGCCTAGCGATCAATAGTACGTTTCTGTGGAGAACAGCCTGGACAGTCCGCCGTCATGTGTATGACACGGTCGTGGACAAAAAAAGTCTTGAAATCAGTTATCGCGACACTCGATGCACCAGACACGGCTGTTCATTTGGCAGATGGCTTCATACAGTTGCCATCTGGATAGACTTTCTTGAAGGCTCGGACAATGTCAGGATCAACCAGTTTGACTCCATCCACCTGGTTGCCCAGCGTCACCCTAACATTCGACAGACGACGTCCAACGACGGATTACGACATCTGTGTTCACAGAAAAATGCAGATTGCTAATATAAAATGGTTCACAATTTACAATAACGACGCACTATCCCATTGGACGGCTTGGGCGTGTCAGCAAGAACGACACATCTGAGCAAAGAACAGCTGAATAACAACAAGCACTAAAGTAATTTCAACATCACTCGGCTGTTGTTGATATGTTCTATCATATTCACCAGGTGGCAGTACGTATCGCACAGTTGGTCAGTGGGGTGCATTTGAGACCCCCATTTTGGGGGAAGGAGAGGTGGTAGGGGGTCAGCGACAGTACCATTTGAAACAGTAATGGTGGTTTCTTACAGGTTCTCCGTTGTGACCACTGAGCTATCGCTAACCACTCGGCCACAATTTCTCCGATGCTCAAATCAACAGGGAGTTGGTCACTTTGGGGCAAAATTTGAGGAGGAAGGGGTAGACTGACGTAAGCCAATTTTTAACATGATCTGGGAGAGACATGGGGCTGTGGTACGCAAAAGAAATTGTGTTGATATCTTCTGCCGTTTGAGCACAATGCGCGGATGTGACAGACGGACAGACCACGGCAACATCAACAGGCGAAATCACTTTTCAGCGATGTCACCTAAAAACTCTTAAATCACAGCAGTTCAATGAACTGGTTCATCAGCTATGGCAATGCACCATCCTGCAGTCTTCTGAAGTTGCGACCTCGCTACAGAAATCAGACTTATTACTATTGTCAGCTGTAGCTCATTAATTTAGTAATAACTAGAGCTGCAGTCTCAGACTGCTAACCTGTGTGATATTACGTTAATCTCAGTATACGCTGACACTTACCAGTTAGGTTGGACGTTGTGCGGCCGACCAAAGAGTTCAATTTTGCGTGTGCCGGGTGACAACCTCTCTATGATGCCATAGATCTCGTCTGGTTTATGACTAGTTGCCCGTACCTGTGTCCACAAAATACAAAATATTGTCTGTCAGTTCTGTTGTCAAACAGAATTAACAGCTTAATACTATGCTGGCTTTTTTGTTTCAGTTTCTGTGTATCTTTTATTTTTTGGTGGTTACCATACTGTCAACTTTTCAGACCACGTTAAGCTATTATGACACGATACGATAGAAGAGTTTAACGTGGACTCGAAAGCTGAGTATTCAGCTTTATCTAGCACATGTATTGTATTGTATCACTGGGACCAATGCACCACACAACTCTGCCAAGACACAGCAGCATCATATTTTTCAACGCGTTCGCTGCCAGGCCAATTTTCCCTGGGTGCTATCGCCGGAGAGAATTTAGTTTTCTTGCCGAGATGCCAGCTGGTTATCTGCTGTGGTGCCGGTGTACAACTGAGTTACATGTACTGAATAACGAGTATACTCGTCAGTGGCACTTGACGATGCACATTAATTGATGAGATAACTCGTCAGTGGCAGCGAACGTTTGTAAACAGAGACGTCATCCTACGAGATCTAGTCTGAGTTCAGACTCAGAGCACCGCGACTCAGCATCAAGCCCTCTCCCTCAGCTTGCTCTGCCGTGTGTTCCGGCTAGAATGAGACCAAGCTGGTACTCAAATAGACACCGAGATCAAGTGAATTTCACTTACCTCGGCCACGATGACGTCACAGTCGAGGCCGCGGTTCACGTTCTTCATGTTACCTTTCACTCCGACCTGCCGTCATCGAGTAAAGTAAGCAAGTAAATTTATACAGCACAAACTCTCTTCGCATCTTTTTACTTGATTGATTGATTGAGCATGGTTTTACGTCTGCACCAACACAATATAGGTTATACGGCCGGCAGTTTTTACAGGTCTGATGACCCATCTTTTTACTTCATGATTTTTCAGACAGTAAACAGACAATTAAGAGACAAATATCGGCATCATTCATTAACAGTAAGGTGAACTAGTGGCCGTGTGGCTGAGTGCTGGACTTGTGATCGCGAGGTCACAGCTGCAAATCTTACTACTGTGTACCACCGCCAACTCAGCATGCCATCCCTCCAGGGACGGTTAATGAGCTGGGAGTAAACGGGCACACCACGCGATGTACTGGTCATGTATCCATGATCTTGCAGCTTCAGCTGGTGTCCGGCTGAGGGCTACAGGAAGGGGGGGTCAGCACCCCCCCCCCCTCTGGGTGAGTGAGGCCTGGGGGAAGTCTCTACTCTTTTTACCCACTCCCTCACCAATACTTCAATAAGAAGTTGCAACAGGCTCATCACTAAACTGCCAGAAGCAGTCTGTTCTGTTTATATTTAGGTCTGTTTACACGTGTGCAGTGGCGTGAAAACTGAACGTGACGGAAACCTTCACTGCTGATGTTTGACGAAAATGCATAAACACTTCGCTTCAGTGTTTGTGAGTCGTGAAATAAATTTACACACGAAATCACAAAATAAAAGTCTAACCCGACATAAGATACGTCATTTCGGAGGCAGTGTTCACAGCCAATTACTTGACTGATACTGACAAACAAAACAGTACAGGAAAATACACAAACTAAATACAACTCAAAAAATCAAACAACGCAAAAATACAGCGAATAAATCTACGATGGTTCAGTTGCCTCTTACGACACTCAGCCAGGAAACAAGGTGGGCTCATTCTACAACACTCCCAGTGGTGTATGATGCACAAAGCCCCTTTTGAGCCGACCCTAATTTTTGATGACTTTTTCCATTTTTCTTATTTTATTCTTCAAGAACGTCAAAATTTGGGTATTCGTTAACAAATAAATTTCAGCTTCTTGGGGACTTCGTATCCCAGACCCTCTGCCTCCCCCAAAACATTCACATACGCCACTGACCGAGACCACACGGAAGAGCTATACAATTCTTACAGAGTTTTACTATCTAAATGCATTTTAAACTCAACAAAGATTGGTGAAACTAAATTTAAAGAAACATGGACAGTGTGTGAATGAGACGTGCAGTGCAAACCAAACAATGCTCTTTGCCGTGGTTCAGCCAGTGACCCGTGCGGCCTGTACGAATAATCCGCTGAAGCTGGTTGGTTTTCACCCAAATCAGCTCGTCAACACGCTCGTACCTGCTCACATCAGCTGCTTGTCATCAATGTCGGCAGTAAGCAAGTAATCTTTATCAGTGTGACAAATGTGTACAGGTGTGAGTGAGTGAGTTTAACGTCTCCGCCAACACAGTATAGGTTAACTGGGAGACAGTTTTACAGGTCAAAAGACCCAATCAACAGTATCAACGTACTGAAGGAAAACAAAAATAAACACAAAAACACAATAAGCGCACACAGACATACAAAAAACACAGAAAATCCCCTACTCTACACTAATACTATGCAAGGTGACTAGGGGACGGACAGCAGGAAAATTACACAAAACACTCAAACATGAAGACAGGAGATACAAGCTGTGGAACTTGAAAGTAGTGTCATGTCGGTACTAATAGCAGTCAATAAATGAACTTATATAATGTTTTACAACAAAAAAGACTTCTCGTATGTATTTGTATTATATTCTGGCAAAATGCTCTTAGGTCAACAGTTAAAAGCATCTACACGGTGTCTCAAAAAAAACACACCAACTTTGAAACGTTATAGCTCAAAATTATAAGGATCAATTTTGATGACATTACGCAGAAACAAATCTGCCATATGAGCTTAATCTGTTTGAGTCATGTATTCCGTAAAAATGTGAAAATTCACATCTCGGTCATTTGTACGAAAACTAAAAAAAGGACTCTAGTGTCACTAAAGTCTGCATATTTTCAGAGTCGGATATTATCAACAAACTAAGCATTTATACAGATTTAAATTAGTGGGTTTGACCTTAGTGGCACAATACCTCCACACCTGCAGCAGTAGTTGCCACACTTGTAATACACTTTGTAGGTCAGAATAAACGCAAAATTCATCATTTGTTAAAGTATATTTACACCGCCATAATGACGACCAATGGTACACAACCATGCGTATATTACAAAATATGCACAACTTAACAAAATACATACACAATGTAAATTTTTTTAATGTTTTAATGGAAACAAAACTCACCCCCACAAAGCCAGACATTCACGACCGAGTTCCATTGCCCTACACAGTTGAATATATACATCAACATGTGATAAATACACAAAAAAGGAAATCTGTGTAAAAAGACATACTTACGTTAAAATACTGCTGAAAAATCTTATTTATTCAAAAATGCAAAATTAAGGGGCAAAAAATATCAATACTACTCACAAGCAGTATTCTAACTGGCACAAAAACTTTTAATTGGCCCGTCACTAATCGACTGGCAGCAGCACTGTTTGTTTTGTGTGCGCTAATGCCTTGTTCAACGGCAGAAAAAAAACACACAATTATTGAAGACTATTACTTCAGACGGTTGATCGACGCCACAATTATGGTACAGTTTGAGAGGTTTGAAACATAAAATATCACAGAAAATAAATTAAGACATGAATTTCTAGTGGCATCTAGCAGCAGCGAGACAAGAGTTTGACTATAATCATCCGACCGGCCGGTAACCCAGAGGAAGATGTATCCATCGTCCTGCAGCACGGGGATGCTGAGCCGCCGCATCTCATCGTCTGACATCGTACCGTACGGAAGTTCCATGTGAATGTCCCACGGCGGGTCAGCCATGACGACGGCGAACTTCCCAAGCACGGACATGTTCATGTGTCGCAGATCACACTGAACCCACTGTCAACAAGTACACGTCACGACCCTCGCACTACGACAGCTCGGCTAGCTGACACAACTTCATATAAGCAATGGAACGGTGACTGCTGGCAACAGAATAAACATGCGATACGATAGAAGAGTTTAACGTGGACTCAAAAGCTGAGTGTGATCAGCTTAACCTAGCACATGTAGCCAGAGAAAAATATGAAAAAGAAGAAACTAAAACAAACAAATGCCAGTGCCCAATTAGTTCAGTGCAGGTTCAAGATCCGTGAAGGGAGATCCTATGGAGGAAAGGATTTGTGAAAGAGATGAGTTTTAAGTCTGGAGTGAAAGACTAAGGAGTGATAGATAGTGAGAGCGAAGGTGGTGACTGTGATAAGGTGATATGCGTAGGATGATGTGAACCAGGAGGACAGTGAACAGAATGAGGTTGACGGAATGAAGAAAGGAGCTGATTCCACAAGTAAGGTGATGCGTGTCTAAAAGAGCAGTTGGTGATTTGTAATGAGGAAGATACAGGTGGTCGAGCTAGGGTGACAACAGATGAGCAGTGGGTTCTACATGTAGACTGAACAGATATCATGGTATTGACTATGTCTGCCTGTTGTTATGATCAATACTTGCAATACTGGTAGACTGGTAATTAATTATTTTATCCACTGTATATCTGCTGCATGCTCGTATCACACCTGTCTCTCTATGCCCATAAAAATACACTGTTCCAGGCCCTGACACATTGAGAACAGCGACTTTACTGACAGAAAATCAAAGACAAACGTGCACACTACAGTACCTGAGGTGGATATAAGATGGTGGAACCTTCAGCTGCACTCTTCTTCATGAGGGAATTCTCTGTCTTGGTTTTGCCGGGATGGTTTGCCGATTCGATCTGGTAGTGAACGTACTTGCAAGTGTCCATGTGGAAACACGTGTTGAGGAACGAACAGTCGCCCAACGACTCTGAACAACATCGGCAAGGACGTCTTCACTTCACACGCCCTCTGGGACCACGAATGAGAGAAAGAGAAGATCTTCACACTACTCTAGTGGTTTTACAACAAACATTCTCTCCATCATCCGTGAGGCAAAGTTTATCATCTAATGGTGGAAATACTAAACGTCAAAAATTCAATCAATCTCTCGTTATCGGCACCAACTATAGAAACAGTGTTTATTGAACTCTGTGGTAAAGTATGTTATCTATGTATTTGTGTGTGTGTCAATGTTCAACCATGAGTGTATCTCAAACTTCATATCTGAGCATCGACACTCTAGGTTTACTTCACGTGTGACTTTTACTTAAAATTGATTCAAATTTCATAAATTTAATATAAACATTGTAGTTCTTAATAACCACGTGCATATTTTAATTGCCAAATGTTTCAACTGTACGCTCCCTTACATATAGGGCTGAAATTCAAATATGAAGTAACTGTCCGGCACATAAGTATACTATTAGTTAGACACAATTTCAATGGCAGACTACGAGTGAGGATTTTAGCTTCAAATGATAATAGTTAGCGTACACCTGAAAATATTAGAAACTGAATTGATGTGAAAACACAAATCAGTTCACAGGCATGATCACTGGTAGCTATGAGAAATCCTGACCAATGAGAAACCACACTGCTGTTGCGGTGCGGCTTAAGCTACAGAGACCCAGATGATCACTGATCTCTGATGTGACTGTGGCGAGGAGCAAACCAAGAGTCTTTTGTTCAATATGGCCCTCT
>Ga0056114_1000575_pt1 | contig 13470 bp, 5 predicted proteins | sample WorMetHERISLAND1_FD_77005 | JGI IMG/M metagenome (GOLD analysis project Ga0056114, IMG submission 77005) | Marine gutless worms symbiont microbial communities from Max Planck institute for Marine Microbiology, Germany - Olavius loisae HERON... ...
ACTGACATGTTACGGTGCCTTACAAATTGTCGTTTATTATTATTATTATTATTATTATTATTATACATAAATATTATTCATTTATTTTGTTATGAGAGGGGTCCGCTCTCCTCCCCCCCCAAAAAAAAATGGGGTGGATCGATGTCCACCCGAAGTTTCAGTTTGTTACGTGCATTTGAGCATCATATGCGTTTACCTAGTTTTGATACATTGTTGACAAATGCTGCTGTGACTTTTGCACGTTCATGGTCTTCTTGTACTAATCGTGTAGTTATGCATTTGCGTCAGCTCTCTCTGTTCTCTGTCTAATACTTACTTTATTGTACAGTTTCCCTTCTCTCTGTCTTTCTGTGTTTTTTATGTTTGTGTGTCATTGCTTCTGTCTGTTGTTTATGGGCCTTGCTGACTGAATTAAAATGAATGATAATATATAACATAATGCTATAATTCCAATCAAGTCTGAGGCCAATACTGTCACACTGGTACTCGGTCAGGTCCTCAATATTCTTTGGCACTTGAGCTCCTAGTCCCCCATCCCCCCAAAATGTAGCGAATGATCGACACTACTGATGGTGTCTGACCATCGGACCATCCGTTTGTCTGTCTGTCCGTCTTTCAGAAAGCTCGGAAAACAAGCAAGCTGTGTGTGGCCTGCGGACAGCTCGCTGCTCGCGTCTGCGATATATTTGTTCATTGTCCAACTGCTGACGATTCACTCAACCTCCAGTATAGTGTGCCGCTGATGTCAGCAATAGCTGAGCCTCTTGTTAACAGTTTGTTATACTAAGTATATGCAAATAATGGAATGAACTAGCAGTATAGCCATAGGATGTACAGTAGTCATGATACCGCGGTACTCATTATGATTTTAGTAGACTGCCCATCACTGCTCGTGACTGACTGCAGTTCTGAAGACTTGGCTGGTAGTTAATGATGGCCCTATACTGCCGTCAGTGGAGTAAATGAAGGCAATTATTTTCGTCATCACGACGATATGATCTCGAGTTATGATTTGGATCAGTACGGCTGGGGATGATTGAAGCGTCGTGAAAAATGTCGTCCCAGTCTGTGCCAGCGTGTGACAACAGTAGGCGGTCTGCAGTGTCGACTTGTTTGACAGAATACAGTAGCTACACGTCACTCACCTCAGCCGTTGAATTGTCAATTGAAAAAGATGTTTGATCGCGGCAATTTGTGTAACTGGTGCATCCAATCATGTAATAGATCATCGACGACCGCGCCTAGTAGCACACTACCCTTGAGTCGGCGACTGCTTAACCCTTTGACGCCTACTGTTGCCGTATGGGTACAGCTATGAAGAAGCATCCTGGTCCAGACCGGTTTAACCGTCATTTGTAATTTTTGACATCCGGGTACTCTGACGCTCGTGGCTGAGCGTCAGAGTGCCCGGATGTCAAAAATTACAAATGACGGCTTAACCCGGTCTGGCACAGGATGCTTTATAGCTGTACCCATTCGGCAACAGTAGGCGTCAAAGGGTTAAAACTGAACTGTTTGACAGGAGTTTCCTTGATTCACTATGATCTGACTCTGTTAGATGCTCGTGATGCTGTCCCAAAATGTGTCTCCGTTCGTCTGTCTGTCTGTCGCGATCCGGTATTGTGTCTAAACGGCTAAAGGTATCATCGTAATTCTTTCATCACCTGATATCTCCATCGTCTTAAATGAACAACTTAGAAAACGCCAAGAAAATCTGTTGCGATTTGACCGGAGTTGAATAAAATTGAATAAATTTATAAACTTCTGAATGAAGACCAGTTTGGGTGAAACTTAGGCAGAAATTAAGGTAGAGTTTAGAAATTCTTGAGAACATTTGAGATGATCCCTCAGACCCACATACCTGGTTTTCACGATCTGTTTGGTATGCTAGTAATTTAAGTTGTGTTACATCATCTCTGTTCGGCTGCAGGCTGATGGCGAGGATGAGCTAAAGAAGATGCAATTGATGGAGTTGGCGATAATGAACGGAACATACCGAGATGTAGTGCCACAGCCCGGCACGACCACCTTCATTATCAACACTCCACGTAACGTCTCAGTTTTACACCATTTGATCACTAGCTGGCCTGCTCGGCTTAGCCCCGACCTTCGAACTGCTGAAATGAATTTTGTCGTCAGGAATATGTGGTCACTTTGTGCTGCCATATTGCAAACAACTCTGAAATAGTCGTGTGTTGTGTCTATCATATTGCAAAAGAAAGAATCCTGGGGCTTTGACCTCCCCCCCCCAAAAAAAAATTGGAATCCCGTGAACTTCCTGTGGATCCACAGCGAAAGAGCTTTTTGCATTGCTGCACTTGATCCGTGGAACCAGTTGCCAGCGGACCCCACAAAGCAGCAGTTGACTTTATTTTACCGCCGCCAATAGTCACTTTGACCAAGAGAACATAGTCATACTGACACCACGAGCTTTTTAGTCCATATTCAACTCTATTATCATATCATAATGTACTTCGCCATCAGCCAGCCTGTAATCACTGTTACTGTTACTGTAATACTGTCATTTTGCCAATTAATCTCTGTGTTAGCCTACTCTTATGATGGATATGTGTTGACTGTTGGGTTGTTAGAGATATGTCTAGCCTGTCATATCTCTTAATGGTCTAGAAATTCCGGCATTGTTTTCATCACAGCTTGCCAGTATATATGTGTGTATATGTGTACAGTTTCATGATGTTCCAAAATCAGCAAGCCCCCTGCATCACTCGCATGTAGTTCTGGCATTTCGTCAAGCAATCAGAATAATATTTAGAACATGATTGCTATGAAGAGAAGTTTGTGAGCTTAATCTCGTACCACGTGTTAAGTATTTTTCAGATCACTTAACAAAGTGCCAGAACTACATCAAAATGATGCCGGGGGCTCGCTGACTTTGGAACACTGTTGTATCTACATGTGTGTCTGTAGCAGATTGAGTGATGTGTTTCAGAGGGGCCGCGCTTGGTCGCCGCCGCTGCCCCGTCTGTTGGAATGTCGCCGATGCTTCAGCAGACATCGTTGCTCCAACAGACATCAGTCCTGCCAGCGTCGTCATTGACAGCCGGAACACCCATCATACTGGGACCTCGGATACCGACACCTCAACTAGCCAACGTTACGTCTTTAACGAGCCAAGCCATTCTCGCAGCCGCCGGCACACACACGCCTTCAGTCGTGACTCCGGCCAATGCCACGAGTGTTCCAACAAGCGGCCTAGTCTATTCCTATGATCCGGCATATCTTCAGCGAATGCTCGACTATCCGACAGCCATCGATGCTAGTTCCATAGGCAAGCATCTTCTAGTTTCATCTTCAAGTTTCACTTGATGTTTTGCTCGAGTATGGCTTGAAAATTGAAACCGATAGTTTATGCAGTTTGGTTGATATAATTAGACTATATTGTTATGTTTCTCCTGTATAATAATGATTTTTTACTTTATTTTTGAATTACTGTAGCTGTAGGTCTGTGGTTTTTAAGCTGATTTTATTTAGTTGTATTTTTATTTTGGTTAATTTTGGTTAAATTTACTTCTGCACGTGTTTTTATTTTCACAGCATCGTTTCACCTCGTCTTCTTCATATCATTCCTCACGTTTGTGTTCGTCTCTTCACCTCACCGTTGTTAGCAGTTTTCTCATCACAGTCATTCGCTCCGTCATTTCTTCATCATTAGCTGCCCACACTCTTGTGATTGTTCTTTTCCTCCTTTCTTCTTCTTCTTCTCTCCGGTGACATTGACGTTAACCCTGGTCCGTCTAATTTCACAGTCTGTGCCATCAACACTCATTCCATTCTCCACCCTCTTCACTCTGCACTGATCTCGTAGACTACTGCCTCCACTGAACTGACAAATTGCACTCCACCTGGCTACACCTTCATCAGCACTCCTCATAACTTCACTAAGAATTCTCCTACCGGCGGTGGTACTGGTTTCCTTATCCGTGAACCTTTCACTCAGCTCCCACTTTCGATCCCAGCCTTACTTTGAATCATCGTTTCTCACCCTCGAGCTTCCTCACTCAAATCTTTCCTGTTTTCAACATTACTGTCCTCCATCGTCGTCCACATACTCTAAGCCTTCCTCTGTTTTTCTCTATATTGTGTTATGCTGGATTTGAAATTGAAAGACCTTGAGAAACTACTGTGGAGTTTTGGCGCAATTGCGTATGGTTTTCAGGTCCGGCACCAAAACTGCGTCGAACGTTAACCGTCCGGGACCACCCCTACACCCGTGGTGTAGGTCCTTTGTTGTAATACACCATATCTCAGGTTTGTTATATAACTATGTCTGCTGTGATAGTAATAGATAACATTTTTTAAATTAAGTAATGTTTTATGCTATTGGTATCTTGTATTGAAGTGATTTCATACCAGTTTCCATGTGGAAGACAGCACTGTGGTGCCAGCAGTGTATCTGAGGCAGATGAGTCGTATTATATGACACAGTTGCACACAAACATCAATTGTCAACATCTGCGGTCGCCAGTCAGTCGAAGTTGATCGTTCTGCGTCGTTGGAGGTGTTTTGCTGTTGCGGGCCCGTCGACGTGGAATTCGCTGCCGGACAGTCTTCGTGACCCAGCTCTGAGTTTCAACATTTTCAGGCATCAGCTGAAAACTCAATTGACGAGACGTACTTAGCGCATTAGAGATTTTTATATGAATGTGCTATATAAATTGACGTTTTTCTTACTTTTTTTTTTACTTACTTACTTAATTAACTACGTACTTACTGGGTGTTTACAACACCGTGAGACCTTGCAGCTGCTCTTACGTATGAAATAACATGCATTCGGATTTTGCAGCACACTATGAGAAAGTCCGTAAAGTTTGTATTCGTGACATATAAATAGACAGTTATCACCATTCAAGCTGTGACTAAACATGTGAGCTGTTAGTTTGAACTTGCTGAGATCAGTGTCGGGTTCACCTGTAAGATAAAAACACGTACCCTGGTAAGTTATATCATTGACTGGTCACCATTTGAGCAGAGAGTAGAATGCACAACTTGGCTGTGGAACCTAGACTGGACAGTTAACCATTTGACGCCCCCTTCGCCATACGGGTATAGCTATAAACTGGGTTAAGTTGCCATTTGTGATTTTTGACATTGCATCGAATTGGGATTCCATAGCTAGAGATTGTGAGTTGTGGCTGACATTGCAGATATATGTACTGGATGTCTGCTTGCATTGAATTATTACTAAACATCAGTACAGACTGGTGCAGGATAATTACCATAGAAAAACAAGCTTAGGCTTCGGTCATGACTGTATCTGAGCACAGTATTACACTAAACTCAGTAAACTGCATTAAAAGTAGCTCTTTTTGATATTAGTTTTAGTTAATTTTTTCAGTGCTGCCATGTCACGAGTGGTTTAACTGATGTACACTAGTACAACGTGAATTTCCACTTTTGAGTTAAGGATTTTGTGAAGAAGACCATACATACATGTACACATCATTTTAAGCATATGTAGCTGCATTATTCAATTCCTCCTTGATTTTTGTCTTTATATGTTACTTATCCACATATAATTGTATATCATATCCTCTTTAATACCATTCCATGTTATAGTCCTCTTTGAATCAGCCTTTTCTTGTTGTACAACAGCTCATCCAGTCATTGGGTGACTTTAAATTTTGACTTAGCCTGTCGCTGAGCCTTTCGCTGAGTTAAAGTTCGGTCTAAGTCCAGACTTTAGTCAAAAAGTAAAGTGATTTCGCTGAGCGAAAGATATAGGCCAAATTTACGGTTAAGTACAGACTTAGACCGAAGTTAAATTGAACTTTGGTCTAAGTCCGGACTTTAGCATTCAGTTTAAGGTTTCGCTCAGCGATTCGCTGAGCGAAAGGCTAAGTCAAAAGTTAAAGTGACCCATTGTCACCTTTCTTCAACTAGCTATAACGTTTCAGTCTTCCCTTGTTATTCACTTGCGAAACTTTTCTCTGAGCTTATGATACGAATATTTTGACATTTAGACTACTCATAAACGTTTGGAAATGCATTATAGATTGGAAAATTTTATCATGCCAGATAAAGTCAGGTCTTGGGCATATTTTAATCCTCAGACAACACTAATAGCCATATTTTTACGTTTTTAGTAAGAAAAACTTCCTTCTGTGTACATCATAGTTTCTGGTATTTAAGACTGACTTTTCATTTAGAATTTTACTTGTAGTTTGTAACGTTTTTGTTTTGTTTGCTACAACTGTGATGATACTCATTGTTCTAGTGTAGATTGTCATATATTTATAATTTTAGTTTTTAATTTTTTTTAAATAAAATAATCTGTTGTCATTGTGATAAGCTAATGCTGTGTTGCGAGGTAAGTTCTTAGCTGTGTATGTTATGTTTATACCAAATAAACTGCAAGACTACACTAAATCATTACATGTCTTGGTCATTCTTTTTATATTTTTTAATTCTCCTGTGCAACTTTGGTGAGAGGCTTGATGTTTTTGGATTTCTATTCAATAAGACCTTTAGCATTCACATGTTTACTAATCAGTTTTCCCACGATAAAGAAAACACAAAGTTAAACGGACAACGGTGTAGTATTGGTGTTAATAGTTATTCTGTATCAGCACTGAATACGTGGCTGGGCTGTGACTTTGAAATGAGACTGCTGAGTTTAAGGGCAGTTTTTACAGTTATTCACATTATTGTGAACAAGATACGAAGTATAAAATATAGGTGGACTTCATTTTTGACACTTTTATTTAATAATCAAATGCACTTGTTTTTTGGATTTCTCAACGTTCGAGGTTTAAAGTTCAATTTCATAGAAGACAGATACATTTGAGAAGTATTCATTTTAATGGCCCAGCCCTAACTGATTCCGGTTATTTGCTAAAAGTGGTAAAAATGAGCTGATATTCTCATGATAATTTGGAGTTTTTCTTGTTTATTTGAAATTTCATGCAGTAAACTTGTGTATTGTTATATTTCGTTGCACATAATCATCACCACATGTACGGAGTTTGCTGCGATAACTAATGGTTAATAATAATAATAATAATAATAGTTATTATTGTTATTATTATTATTACTATATTAAAGCTGATAATGAAGCTTACAACTAAAGAGCTGATTAGCTACTTTTAATAGTAAAATTTTAGTATACCGGTAGTCTAAAATGTTTGCAGAACTAAAAACTCATTCATTGTTAATTGTTTTTTGTGCTCTGTTAATTAAATTTGTTGTGATTTTTTATTGCATTTGTAACTCCTTGCAGTTGTTGTGTGTTTAACTTGGTGTATATGCTTTTTTAGACATTTATAAATGTATAATATAATATGATTTATCCTGTAACACTAATGCTTGCAGTTTGCTGTAGTACAGTACATGCTGCTAATGCATAGTGCATTTGCTCGATATGAATAATTGAAATTAACAGTGGTTAATGGTCCCTGTAGATTATCACATAGATATCTCTGTTAATATTCTTTAGCCTTTAATTAACACTGTTAGCTGGAGCCATGCTTCGTACTGCAGTAGCTAGTTTAATGGTAATACTGTTTGATACTTATGGCACAAGGCATTTTCTAATCTCACGTGCACCTTTTGTTTTATTAACAACATTAACCTGGCTAATGTGAAATAGATAAGGTCTTAGTTGTCATACAAAGATTTACTCCTATACTGTGGAGAGCCGATATTCCCAAACTAGAATGTGTCTTTCCTTGGTCGTATAATTTTGCGTTTTTATGGATGTAAAAATGTTGGTTTTTTCAGTATTGTTTATTTATTTTGTCATTAACACCGACTATATAGGCAGATGTTAACAGATTGCTCATTAACATAGCTAAGGTGAGTTGAACTGGCAAATGTGGTGGTTGTGTATAAGGTTGTTAACAGTTAGCCGCTGAATAAGTAATGATCGATTTCGTTTTTTTTGTTTTGCTAACCCAGCTAACTTGCACGCTTGCTGCGGCCAACACGTCTCGGCTCGTGCCGCGTTACAACGGTCTTGTGCTCTTGTCTTCTCACGTCGCTGCTAACACTCTCGCAACTCACAGCTCAGTCGGTTGGTTGGTCGGTTAGATGTCTTTCCAAGCACACTCAATATTCTCAGTTTATGTTTGTGAGACGAGTTCTTATTTTTGTACGTGCGCGTATTAACGTGGTACAGTTTGTGTGCGGTTTGTAACATGCGTTTTTTAATACTGCGTTGTGAAGTGTTGTAACAATGGTGCTGCTAGCAAACTTGACAAATGCTCAACGACGTTTTTTCAACATTTTTTCGGTTTTCAGTTGTGCAACTGTGTGTGTGTGTGCATAAGATTATTTTTGGCAAAAAATTGTAAATGTTGTGCAAGGATTTGTGGTTTCTTTCACATGAGAGGCTTAACCGATGCTATACTACTGTGCTGCAGATATAACGTTTTATAACTAGCACTGTAATAGCGTATTTAGTAACACTGCTAGAGTAGATTTCGTGTGTTGAATTTGTAAATCTTTTATTTAATTTGTTGTTCTGCAATGGTACGTGAATAACATTTTAGGTTTAACAGATTCCTAAAGTAATATGACAAATTATGAATTTTTTGTTAGTTACAGAAAACAGTTTACTATCAAATAACCTATTAACAAGGCATGTTATTTTGAAGTTATTAAGAGTTAAATGTCTTCTTTTCTTTTATCCTGAAATAAAAATACCATTACCGGTAATGGATTATTCATATGCTCAAGAGATACTGCATAATAACAGTTGTCTGACGCAGAACTGAAATTTGTTAGCAAATCTTGTAACATATGATGTTGAAGCTGGTAACATGGTTTTAGCATAAAACTTTGTTGTTAATTTGTTATTGATCGGAGGTTTAGTTCACTTTTTGTTTTTCAATAACTAAACAACTCAGCCATTGCTGTGTGCTGCTGACGTTGCTAGCTGGGATTCTCACTGACGTAATTAACCATTAACAATTAAGATCCCCCAATATGTATACCTTGTAACTCCTTATTAACGTAGAACATATACTGATCAGATATGTCAGTTTTGATATCATTCATCAAAATTTCTATACAGCTTCTAATCTCAAAGATCTCTTCAGTAACATTCATCCTAAACGAATAATCTCTTTTGTACATATCATTGGCCTTTCTAATAAACTTTTAAACTTTCCCAGGCATGATATAGCTGCTACATACGTGCTCAAAATGCCATTAAACCCTAACTATCCATCCATCGATTAACCATAGCTTCTTTCTCTTTGAGTTGCTGTTGTTTTCAGTATGGAGCAGATCTCCAGTGTCATTGTCACACTAGTATTTGGCAGAGCAGATTTGTTGATGTGATGAGCTATTAGGACTATAGTTTAATACATCATCTCTTCTGATTTTTTTCAAATTACAAATAGAAATTACAACAGTTGGGTGTTATGTCATGTTACTGCAAAACCCGAAATTTTCATGTGCCTTTTATTTTGGGAACTTCGAGACCTCGGCAAATTCACAAAAATAATGGGTCACAAATAATTGAACGGTAATTACTTAGTACATCTCTAACAGAACCCAACACCGACACCAAAATTAAGAGTTTTACAGTATCTATTTGCATTTAAAATGCAATTATTGTTAGTAAGTGAAAAGTCCACTTAAACAACAGTTGACTTGTTGTTCAAGTCTAGAAGGAAACATTGCAATATTAGTATGTTATAAGAATCAACAGTTGTCATTGCACAGAAATCACACTCTGTAGCTTCTCTACAGTGAGTCAAAATGGCATTGCAGCATTGCAGGCCTGTTTTGTAGCTGTTATACCATTGATTGCGTAGACATGTTGATAACACGTTAGAGACTTCAGAAACTGTTGATATCACAGGTCTAGTTTCAGTTTTGAATTTAAGTATTTAACACTGAGCACGGTATTGCACGTAGCATACGATATGCATGCATGGCCTCTGCCAGTTAACCCTTTGACGCCCACTGTTGCCGTATGGGTACAGTTGTAAAGCATCCTGTGCCAGACCGGGTTAGGTCATCTTTTGTAATTTTTGACATCCAGGCACTCTGATGCTCAGGGTTGAGCGTCAGAGTTCCTGGATGTCAAAAATTACAAATGATGGCTTAACCTGGTCTGGCACAGGATGCTTTACAGCTGTACCCATATGGCAACAGTGGCCATAGAAGGGTTAACTGGTGCTTAATCTAGCTTCTCCGAGTCTCCGTATCTGACTATGTTCAATGTTGCTTAAGACTTACCAATCAGCCAAGCTGTTTGTGATAACGTAGATAAAAATTAGTGTTATCGCCCATCACTGATTGCATAATTAATCTCGTTTTGTATATATTTTGGAAATGAAATGTATGAGTGTCTGACTGTGGAATTGATAAAACTTACATTAGCTTATTGCGTTTGACTGTTTCTTGTTGTATTTGTGAAGTCCTTACGTGATGCCAACTGTGGCCAATAATATTTTCTTTTAACTTCTCTCTCACATTACTGATGTCTCATTGCCGGCATGGAAACTGACGTGGTGCACACACGAGCATGTTTAGATGGTTAATATGCTGGGTCACAGTGTTATTGAGATAAATGTGAATTTATAATTTTTCGGGTAAATCAAAAGTCTTGCTGCTATTCACACTGTTGCTTTAGTTTGTCTTTAATTAACAATATTAAAACAAATCTTTATAGCGCCATGGTGTCCATTCAAAAATAAAGTTTAGTGGGATTGTCATTGGTGATTAATATTTAGAAATTTCAGCCGGAACTTTTTTTGAGTTTTGAAACATATTGCTGTATTTATCGTTTTCATTTATTTAAATTTTTTGTACATTCTATTGCTCAGTTTATGCGTATTGACGCCATTGGCATAAGTAATATTTAGTACAATTGCATTTCTTGTCTAAGGAAATTTGTTTTTATGGAAATTTTTGATCATTGTTACTTAGCACATTGGGCGCCTTTGCACATAGTATTCTGGGGACTTTTGGACTCCACCGGAATGTTACGGAATGTGAAGGGGTCACCTTGTTCGCTGTGAACGAAGTCTGATGAGGAAAATAGCCCCTTCCTGGAAATATAAAAAACAATTGCTGTAGAAATTTGTGCATTTTCTTGCTGTTTTCTTAAGTTTTGTGTTTATATTTCAGTAACCACCACTAGAAGCATGTACCAGATTTGTTGCTGGGATTGTGTGACGAGTGTTATGTTCAATCGAGTTTCGAGTTTCGAGCTTTAACCGAATAAGCAGGAAACATCGAATACGCCCATTTTTAATACCCGAAACTCGAGACTCGAACTTTAGCAACCCTCTTGTGTGACATGGTGCATATCTTCGAATAAACTGTAAACAAATTTATATAGTGATATGGCATATTACTGGCAGGCTGAAACTCTAGCATTTGGCATAGTATTTGTGCATAATGGATCTGTACTATGTCAGATTCTCCTGATCTTATTCACGTTCCCACAGATCAGTTATATTGATGGGCTATAAGAGAACCAAATATATTCAGTGAGATATTTTCGTACACCAATGTGCCAATTAATATTGCGACTGCTATTGACTCGGTACGTGACGTTGATGTCGCTGTAATGCCTTGATATACATAGTGGGCCAAAAAAGTCGCATGAATGTGGTTTTATATCTGTTAATTTTGCGGTGGTCGCTGGATGAGCGGTGTCAGATAATCTCGCCCGTCCATATATAGGGTGTGATCACTTCAACGACTGACTAGAAGTTGCATAATTGTTATACACTGTTAAATGTTGTCAGACTAAAATATTATGTGTGGCTGCTTTTGAATGTAGACAGCAAATTGTTTCAAAATATCCAACAGCTTTGTAGCAAAAATTTTCAGCAATGTGACTATAGATGAATAAATTAGCAAAAAGCATAGTTTGACCCGTTCGATAGTCCGTTCAGAAAATTATTGATTTATACGACACAGTTTCTAAACATTTCTACGAAACACTTGATATCGGTCCTTCATTTTCACTCATAAAATGTTTGATGGTATTTAGTAGTATCCGCTGTTTTCCAAAAATACAAAGTACAAATAGTTATTGTCTTGCTTGACTGACTGTTGTTTTGTGAGATCTCATTAATGATTGGACGTGTTATATTCAGTTAACACTTCGACGCCAACTGTTGTCATATGGTTACAGCTATACACCATTCTGTGCCAGAATGGGTTAAGCCGCCATTTGTAATTTTGACTTCCGTGCACTGGCGCTCAGGGCTGATCGTTAGAGTACCCGGATGTCAAAAATTACAAATGACGACAACCCGGTCTGATACGGGTTGCTTTATAGCTGTGACCATATGGCAACAGTGGGCGTCGAAGGGTTAAAGGAATTTTAGTTCTGTTACAACGTACACATTAGAGCCATGCTGTGTAGATGTCTCAGGTCGTGTACCGGTTTATCAGTCTGTTGTTGATAGTGTTTCCTACGCCGATCGGTCTCAGTGTTACTTCCTTGAGTTCAGTGTTTTACGACGCACCAAGAGCAGTAACTGTCTGCCGTACTTGTAACCTGTGTTGAAGTGGCTTAACCCTTTGACGCCCACTGTTGCCATATGGGTACAGCTATATAGCAGACCGGGTTAAGTCGTCATTGTAATTTTTGACATCTGCTGAGCGACAGAGTGCCCGGATGTCAAAAATTACAAATGACGGATTAAGCCGGTCTGGCACAGGATGCTTTATAGCTGTACCCGTATGGCAACAGTGGGCGTCAAAGGGTTAACATAGGACCTGTCTATTGTTTTCACCACTGGTAGCCTTGGAACATCGGCTAACCGTCAGGCCTTAGTATGGACAATGGGCATTAATTAATTTCAGAAGTGATAGGAAAAAATTACTGGTTTTCCAAGTTTACCGTAACCAGATGGAAAATTGTTCAAGGTTACAGTCATTCTTGGTAATATATTGGAAACGGTTGACATGAAGAGACTATAATTAATTGGGAATTATTTGCTCTTTTTTAAATCGTATCAGTTGCGGGTCACAGATTGAGTGTTCATTTGAGCAATTCTGGATAAATACGATATTTACTTCTTTTGTTCTTCATTCTTGCTTTCGCTGTTTTTAGGTGTATTCTGCGTTTATATGTGGTCTCGAGTGTTTCTTTGGTTGTACATTATCGATGCATGTGAAATGGCAATGTTTAAGAACTGTCTGGTTTCAGTTGGCAATGAATTAACAGTGGCAGACAGATGTGTATTTGAATCTCATTGTTTGTGTTATTAATATATGTCGACGTTATCTTGTTTGTTGCCGAATTGTTTCACAGTTCTTTTTGCACGAGTTGGTTGTGATGTGGTGTGGTATGCTGCTGATGTCTTTTGCGTTGCTATCAGACTACGAGATTAACGTATCTAGTCCATGAGCCACACCTCGAAAATTTCGAAATCATTACCAAATCGGAGGACAAAGAATGACTATACTTTTTGAGTAGGTGACAACCTCTAGTTTCAGAATCTATTTGCCTTCCAGAACAAAAGCGTAGCTTTATGG
>Ga0056114_1000576_pt1 | contig 13462 bp, 5 predicted proteins | sample WorMetHERISLAND1_FD_77005 | JGI IMG/M metagenome (GOLD analysis project Ga0056114, IMG submission 77005) | Marine gutless worms symbiont microbial communities from Max Planck institute for Marine Microbiology, Germany - Olavius loisae HERON... ...
GTAGTTCTGGAAAATACAAGCAAGACTAAGGGTAAAGTCAGTTATCGTATCTACAGTGTGTGTCAAGCCCCCCCCCCCCTGTGGTTTTCTGACATTTTCCCAAACGGTTGGGAATCTTTAATCAATTTTTACACATTTATTACACGCTACTATCTATGCTAGATTACAAATTTTTATTCAATTATCTCCAACTTTGACAATGTTACGCCATACTAAGCGATACCACTCATCGAATTTTTTACATTTCACTAGAACTTAACTTCTAAGTTTGTTTACTGAGCAAATGACGTCACTGTTGACGTCATGTCATATCCAACATGTTTGTTGACTTTATAGAAGCAGCAGATCTGGCATGACTTGCCACAGACAACAATCAACAAAGCTATCAACGACTGTCGCAAACGTCTGAACGCGTGCATTTCGGCCGATTGTGGACATTTTGAGCATATTATGTGAAGTAGTGGTGCTTAATATGGCATAACTTCGTTAAAGTTGGAGATAACTGAATAAAAATTTGTAATCTAGTGTAGATAGGAACGTGTAATAGGCGTGTAAAAATGATTTAAAATTCTCAACCGTTTGTGAAAAATGTCAGAAAACCGCAGGTCATGGGGGGATTTTTTTGACTCGCAATTTATGTAACTGCTGGATGTTCTGTATATTCACATTCCCAACACATATGTGGTACAAAGCCAAAGGATGATTTACTTTAGCATTCTTTAGCATGATACTTTCTCAGTAGCATTTCACTCTGACGGTGTGCCCCTCACAGCAGAAAGTCTACTCAAAGTACACAATGGCATAAATACATGTATACTGACACAGATGAGTCGGTAAAACGAACAAATAACCCTGACTGTAAAACGCTGAGTAATAAAAATGTACTTTAAACAAAATGCAAGATCAGCAGCAATTATTATCACACAGTACACAGCCTGCTACACCAGCAGTCCACCTCATCATGCTCACTGCAGGCAAAACTGGGTACATGTTTTGATTAGAAAAAGAGATTAACACTATAGTTAACACTTTTTCTAAGAATAAATACAGAGTTATTCGTCAACATTAACTGACGACAAAATCGTTGTTAACTTTAGTGTTAAGTTCCAACATTTCCAATAGATAAGAAAAAGATAACACGAAATGCCAGATAACACCATAGTTAATCTGAACATTTCCGATTACCAGTAACACCAACCTGCTTCCATGATAATGAATAGACGATTATTTTTAACCTCTAGGTTTAAGAAATTTTCTAATCAGTTTTCGGTTCATTTTTTGATTAACAGATAAGTAGTTTTCTAACCACTGAAGTTAATCTCATTCGGTTCTTAGTGATGTACAGATTAAGAAATATGGATTAGAAAGTGTTAATCTCTTTCCTAATCGAAACATGAACTCAACCGATGTGCTTCATGACTATAAATTATGCATATGCATATGACTGTTTCAAAGAGTTTGCGTAATCATCCTGAATTTCGAGTTTAACAAGCGAATAGCCACATCATGGGACGAGAGAACGATTTGGTTAAATACACCAATCCTGTCTCCCACCCAGAAGCTCTTCCTGCTACCCTGAACTCACAGCTGTTATTTATTACTATTTATTATTTTATTTCAGCTACTAATATTAATAAATTTGTCAAATGCAGAGACACATGTAAGCACGAGATATTTCACTAAGCTTTAACGTTTACCTCCCACTGACACAAGACAGGTCACATCTCAGAGATGATCTTTGATGACCCACCCAACCAACAGTGTCAAAGCATTGAAGAAGGGTGGTTAGCTCTCTATCCATGTTGTCAATAATAACCAGCTGGATTAGGGTGGAACAGGAAAAGGGTAAAATAAACGGAAGAGAGTATGGTGGCAGGAATAGAGTCCAGCTCTACTATTTGAGTTGCCAGCAAATTCCTTCATTCTATGCTCCGAGGTGCACCCGTGATTTAGTAAATTCACTGCTAATTCTAATACTTTCAGTATTCTCTGATTCTAGCTCTAGCAGCACTCACTAAGGACGAATAAAAGCAAAACAAAGCCAAATTAGTATACTCAGAAATACATCTATCTAAAATGATTAGATTTTCGGCTCAGTGCACGACACTAATCAAGAATCAAAGTAACTAACGCCTCACTAAATAATCTAGTAATATTCTAGAAAGCAGCCTATCTAGTGAATTCACAATGCTGATTTGACAGTTTAACATCCAACTCAACGCATTTTGGAGAAACTTTCAGCCAATCTCTTGACTGGTGCAAGACACCCAGCCTTCTCAACCAACATTCAGAAATAAAGAAGGATTCTCAAGAGATGTGGCACGTCAGAATAACCCAACTACATTTCTTTTTCACTTACATAAGTGAGTTTTATACCTACTAAAAATTTTCATACAAACATGCATTTTCACAAAAAAATCCTAAACTTATATGACACATCAGATACCATGAATCCTTATAAAGCTAAGTAAAGATGCACCGATAAGTCAATGGCCGTTATCGGCCGACCGATAATCGGCGTCTAACAATCGGCCGATTACCGATTAATACATAAACTGGACATTCTTACCTTAATACCAAAGACTGTATCAATCATACAAATATTTTACTGTATTACTGTATAATATAACAGACTAGTGCATAACTACACAACGCTACCAGCATGTTTGCCGAGTTTGCATATATAACTATAAAACGAAAATTTGTGCCGTCCGTTGAAATTTAAAAAAATGTAATTTCAGTATCCAATGCCATCATAATACATATTAAATAACAGTCGGCCGATACCGGCATAGTAATCGGCCGATTCCGATTATTGGCAAAACGGCCGATACCAATTATCTACCGATTATCGGTGCATCCCTAAAGCTAAGCCCATGGATTTATCAGTGCAAATCACTTGAACCTGCAGCACAGAGGCTCTGAGCGGCTTCTACTCAAGGATCTATGGCACTCTGTAACCGTGTAGCTCAAATTCCAACCAATTTGGTAATAGTCTGCACAGTTTGGTTTGTTAGGGCTTAACATTTATGGTAGTTTGAGCACGCATATAGCGGCTATATCATGCCTGAGAAAGTTTAGTAGTAAGGCCAATGTCATGTACAAAAGAAATTATTTGTTTAGGATGATTATTATGGAAAAGATGCTTGCAGCTGTATACAGGGCGCGCCAAAAATTAACCCCCTAACCCCCTAGGAAAAATTTATATCTCTGAAATTGTAGCAGATACATTTACTAAATTTGCAGAGTTTACAGATGAGGATTCAGGCCACATATTCTGCAAATTTTATTAAAATAACAAGTACGGTTCAACAGATACAACTATTTAAACTTTAAAGTGATTTTTTAAAGTGAACATGCAGTCGCGTCCTGAATATTCAGCAAGTCTTACTTAATAACGAATCAAACTTTGCATAACCTTTTCGTCAACACTTCAAATGCTTCAGTAATGAATGTCAGCTGCCCTCTCGGTATTTAAACTGAGTGTTCAAAGTGTCCGCCAGCGGCAGCAACACAAAATCGAAGTCTCTTTCGAAATCACAGGGTTGCCTTATCAGTGAACTCTGTGGCAAATCATTCCACAGACAAACAAGGCAGTCTTCAGCTCGGCAATGTTGGTTGGTTTTGGCATATATAGCGTCCTAGTATTGCATCTCATATAATAATCCAGAGGATTGAGATCTGGCAACTTAAATATCAGCGAGCCTATTTTTAAGTCAGAATCGCAGTTTAATTACTTGTTCACTTTGAAAAAATGCACAATTAAGTTCAAATAGTTATAGTTTTGGAACGCAAGCAAATATTGCAATGAAATTTAACAAATATATGGACTGAATCCTCCTCTATAAGTACTGTTAATTTGGAGAAAAAATTTACTACAGTTCCAGAGATATCGAATTTTTCCGAGGGTAACTTTTTTTGGCGCGCCCTGTAGAATCAGTTTCAAAAATGTGAGAAAGCAGTGTGAAGAGAAATGTGATATGCTACTCTCAATGGTCACCTGTCAAGGTCACAGAGGTGACCCATGTGACCCCTGACAAACACTGTAATGACATCAGAGTCAATCAAAAAAACATGAACAAAAACGACACACTGGCAACAACAGAGTACATCATATTGGTCCTTTTGTCTGCAATCGACATGACCAGATACACGCCGTCTAATGAGACTATACTACACTACTGACAACCTGTGGCATATATAGTAGCACAAAACATGATATCATCACTCTGTCAGCTAGAACAGCTTATCAACAGCATACTACAACACGTCAATCGTTTCGCAATGCTGCAAATGCCTCGGCAAATGTACCCTGAAACTAAAACAACAACACAATAGTTTGTGGTCACGTTATCATAGCACAATGTCGATGAGACTCATCAAAAGTCAATCAATCGGTGAAGTTCAGCTGACTCACTGCTTAGTAATACGCTTCTACTACCATGCAAACCAGAGCGGACATTCTGGAAACTTCTTGGAAAATCTTTGTAAGATTTCTTATCTTGGGAAAATCATTGGAAAATATTCAGCAAAGCACTAATCTCAAATTAGGAAATAATGACGCAATAATAACTGTATTATTAACACTTCTATGTTTTTGCATCATGTTGGATGTTATTACGTGATGTTTTTAAAACGTCAATTAGAAAGCAATGCGAAATTATGTCTGGTAAGTGTTTTCCCAGATATTGTCAAAGATTGTTCTAAGATAAGAAATCTTCCTAAGATTTTCCTAAGTGTTGAAAATGTGGGCCCAGTGCTGTAGTGGTCTTAAATCCAAAACCAATAACCAGTTTTAAGATATAACAGTGACAGTGACTGAGTCTAAGTTATCATAACAGATCAGAAAATCTTAATTCAAAGATTTGTTTTTAACGTATTAAAGTAACAGCTCCGGGTAGCACAAACCAAAAGTACAATGTGGCCCTCATTGTATCCCGCCACAGATCTGCGTCCGATAAGGGCAGAGTTTTTGAAAATAAAAACTATGACAACTGTACAGGAAACTCCTGCAGTTTCAAATAGAATTCACATATCATCTTTGGCTTGCCTGCGAGCGGGACAACTTCCACTCCATAATCCGCACATCAATCACCAATCCAGTCATTCACAAACTTTCATCAAACAGTAACAGGGCAGACTAAATAGACCTGTTTCAGCCATTGTTTACTGTCTACTGAACTGAGACTACATCTTGCCACAGTATCAAACCTAATTAAAAGTATTCGGCGATGTGTAAAATGGGATTGAGCCAATGATCATTTTGGTCTTAGTTTGATGTAAATCGATCCATTTTTGACGAAGATTATGCATGAAAAACAATTATTACATTTTCATTCCCAGTGACCTTGACTTTTAACCAACCCGAATTTGTTCCCCTAGTTATTCTTGTCCAATGCTATGTTGCCACAAAGTTAAAAATTAAATCTATGGCTTTCCTATTTCAAGCAAATTGGAGGCACGGGACACACGAACAGACAGACGAGGTGTAATGCTTATTGACCCCCTAGGACCATACTAATCTGCAAACACTGAGATTCAGCGATGATTCTGCCAGCAACAGTACATCCATCCAACATGACATTAATGTGGACAGCTGTAAATGACACAGCGGAAAGTGACTCAGCAGCGCTCATCGCAATATCAGCAGAATATACATCCGTTGACAAATTTCCCTATCCTTCTGCAGAACTGTCACTAAAAAAACTAACGATAAACCTAAGACTTTCTGCAGCCGAAAGCCACCAGTTTCACCAGCGTATCGTCAGCTAATCACACGCATCAGCAGAGATATCTCACACACGTCATGCTATACAACCGATATCAGATTCAATTAGAGATGCAAGTCCATCAGAACCACCGGTCTATAAGAGGAGTTATTAAACTGCTTATGAAACTGGATTAATTTTTCAAGTCATTTTATCCAACATGTATCATGTACTGCACTGTTTCCTGACAGCAACTAAACTCACACAAAACAAACTCATATTAGTCATCGTACGGTCAGAATATAGTAAATCTTCATTTTAACAAACTTCTAGGACAAGTGAAAAGTGTCAGTTATATCGGAGGCAGAAATCAATAGGATCTCGACCTGGTCTGTAATACAAGTCCATATTAACCGAGTATCTCTTATATAAGGGTCTGTAGTAACGAGGTTTTACTGTATGACTTTTAACTCTAAGAACAAAACACCAAATTAACAACCCAAGTAATCATTTAGGCCATTTTATAATGCAGCAATTTTTTATATAGAGACACAGTTTATGCTATTGTAATCTATGTTTGTGTGGGTTTATCGGCATCAAAATCACACACAGCGCTGGAGGCTGACTACAAGTACACAATCCTTCTAAATATCCACGCAACGCTGTCAAAACGCAGATTAAATAATGCACAACAAAATCAAAATAAATAAGTTAATATCAGTCCAATCCATAGTTACAATGGCAGTAGTTGTCGTTGCCATATGTAGGGTTTTACAGCCCACTCAACTGACTACACTGACTGACAGTAACGAGACTAAACATAATTAAAATCAAGAACAACACAGAATTAACCTAAACAACAATACACGAGAAAACTACCAACACAAAGACAAACTGAAGCTAATTAAACTAGTTCTGGTTCATTCTGACCTATTATGCAGACGCAAAGCCTGCAAAATCCAACTGTAATCCGGAACAGAAAGAATACGACAGGGCAACCAGACTGCAGCAGAGAGCACGATATCATTCACTATGACTACTGTAACTAGACTGAGAACAAACGTAGATGTCTACGGGATAACAACAACTCAATGTCAGCTGATGGATGGCACATGAAAGCTCGGCACAGATGACCAACAGGACGAGGTGAGCACTCCGTAAATTGTCCAATCACTGAGAAGCGAACTGTCCACTGCAGGACTAAAACTGTAGCACAGCACAGATCACATGGAAATACAGCAACATTAGAGTGTATTTATGTTAACGTCAATGTCAACAGTAAATTCATATAGCACGATTTCAATTTCATGCATCATCTCAATCGTGCTAGATACACTAATATCTGGTGAACAATGCTGTCTTTAATGTTTGCCGGAAGTTACCAACACTGCACGACGGATCGCAGAGATCGTCTGACAGTGCATTCCAGGTCGTCAGCCACAACAGAGAAGGCTCGGCGACCAAACGTGCTTCGTTGGCAGCGCGGCACAGTCAAGTGATGTGGACTGGTGGAGCGTAAACATTCACAACTGGCGACATTGTAGACCAGAAAGCAGTAGTCAACCAGATATTTCGGTTCTCGGTTCAGCTGACATTGAAGCACCATGACCGCAAGCTTGTACTGCACCAAGAATGTTATTTCTTACACTGTTATTTACATACTTAATCAAACAGAACGTCAAGTAATGTACAGAAGCTGGAAACTAGCTATTGAGTAATCACAAAGTTTGATGGGGATTTTTATCTGGGATAATCCAGTTGAGATGGCACATTAACCCAACACACGAAATGTCGTCAAATGAAATTCCTCACAAACACTCTACAGGCCTCACCGGCTACATTTGAGGTTCAATGCCAGACGGAATAGACAATGTGGAAAAAGATAGCAAGAATCCGAATGTCAATGTAGAGTTTTGTTGCAGCCCATTTTAGCAAAACACTCGGCTGCTACTAAAAATGCATCTTTAGTGCTGCAATGTAGCCTGGAGGCTCAACAGACTTCAAACATCAGTCTGTAACTGATTCCAAGTGCAAGGACCAACAACTTGAGCACCAGAAATATAGAAGTACCAGCATTATTTACAGGACTTCAACTGACCTTTACATTCATCTAGACCACAATACACACAATAGACAAGGTGCTACTAATTGTTCTAACAAAGTTATAGGCAACATAACCAGTGTTACATGAAATACAGTACGCAACTAGCACTGAAGTATATATACAAAATGATGCAAAAAATGCAAAAGTAACATAGAAATTTTTGTTTACCTTTGGGATAATACAGGAACATTCCATGTTTGATAGTGACTTAAAAATGCTAAACACAAACACAAAAGAATCACGTAGTTGCTTCACTGCAAACTAATTTATTGTATTTGTAAAGTAAAAGGCCCGTCACCATATAACCATATTAGGGTTGTTAATGGTTAACCGGTTAGCCGGTTAACCGCTTACAAAGCGCCGGTCCGGTTACAAAAGCAGCAGTCCAGTTAACCGCATCGTGCCGTCAGTGTTTTGTGATGAAAGCAAACACTGTTCGTTGACTCTTCACTGGTAGCAGGAAATGATTGATGAAGCAACATCAGCGGGCGACAGCCGCCCGCCAGATGGGCATCTGTAAACAAAGCCGCACGCCAGGCCACTAAACCCCCTCCCGGGACCGTCCGACACAACGGCCAACGGTGCAGTCATCTCAAGCTGGACGATGTCGACTCCAGCATGTCCGTTTGTCTTGGTGTCTGTCACTCTGTATGCCTCTGTGTATGCCTGTGTCAGCCGGTGCGCGCAGACAGACAGACCACCCACAGACTGTGGGAACGCTACTAGCTGAGGATGGAAGTGAACAACGGGAAGGGGACAGGTATGCAGTGTTAAACACGTGTGACATATGTGACGTACTCTGCCCTACGTGATGTCCGTCAACCATTCCGTTGATAATGAATGATCCATTCCATGCCAGAACAATTGTTTGCCTTGTCCAACGCAGTGATGATGTCACACAAGCAGCGACTGACTTAAAATGATACCAATCCAGCGGTCGGTTTTTGACTGTTCCTTTGGCGATGCAGGCCTATTTATACGTCGTGTATGGGCAGCGCTGAATAGACAAGTCATCGTACTGTGCCACATTTGAAGTGTATCAAGCGCACGAGCAGACAGGTGCGAGCCTGTGTTAGTCCGTCACTACACTCGCGGCTTCAGTGTTGAGACGAAACGAAATGATAACGCAAGTTGCCATTGCCGCCACGCGCTGACGGTGATGGGTGCCCTAGAGGCACGCCGTCACACAATAGGACACTGTCACGTGGTGTTACACGGTCGGCCGTCTAGCAGCTTCGACTGTCAGAGGTGTAGAAACGCCTTGTAAGTAAATACGTTACGGTCCTCCGGTTAACTGGTCTTTTTCTGCTACGGTTAACCGGATATAAAAAATGAACAGTCTTGACAACCCTAAACCATATCAACGATATATTTTTACCGAGGCATATACCTACGGACAGCAGTGTTGACTCCAGCCAATGAAAGGCCTCCGACTGCCTATCGAGGGTTTGCCAGTGTCCTCTTTAGTCTGCGACTGGTGTATATTGTCTAAAATCCTAGACATTTAGCAAGAACCTTCACTGACTGTATGATAACCGATAGATGCTGGCACTATGGTGGCTGTAAAGAAACATTTCGGGGGCAGTGCCCTCTGGGCTGCTAAATTCACTTCAGTCAGGCTGGCTATCCATAGGCTCAGGCGCCCACGTACCGTGGTGACTGGAGGCCACCCAGCGTCAAGTTAATATTGAGTGAACCATACAGTCATAGTCAGGCAAATAATAAATACGAGTCAAGGTTTCTCAATTTACTTAGTATCCGCCTCCCTTTACCCTACCCCACTGATCATGTTTATCGCAGCTGAAGTCATCTGACAGTCTAGGGATGTTTAATTCAGATAATTTGCAAATTTGAAGTTTGATTAGTGAAATTTGAACTTCATTCAAAGTTCTGATACAGCGGCTGGGTGGAGATGGATGGATAGGATGCAGTGATGATGCCATCTTACCGTATATACTCGCGTATAAGTCGCTATCGCGTACAAGTCGCCCCCTAAAAATCGAGTCCGTATGTGGTCCAAAATCACTGACCCGCGTATAAGTCGCAGGTGGCTTTTGAGGACTTGTACTGGATGCAAACTTCACTAATAATAAATTCAACAGGGGCCTGTTATTCAGATGTAGGCCTATGCACGGGCCGCCGTCTACAGCGTCGTCGCTATGGGTGACGACGTCAAGGCCACTCGCCACGAGGCGGGCGAGGAGGCGTGGCGTTGACGTGACCACTGATGCGTAACTGAGACCATCCTGTCAATCAATCATGCAAGTAAGCTACGGTAAACCGACAGTGAACTACGGGAAGGAATGGGAGCGCGGCGGCTGCGGTTGCCGCGCGACGACGGTGAATAGGACGCTGGCACGTGGCTCTACACGGTCGAAAATTGCGTATTTCAGCGGCTGGAAAAATTCTTTACTTTATGACCCGCGTATAAGTCGCTCCCCCAACTTTTAGGTGAAGATTTTGTCGTAAATTTTGCGACTTATACGCGAGTATATACGGTAAATACAATCACTTGTTGCTCGGCAGTGACTGGTAGTCCCCTTCTAAGCCGGTCGCCAGCGGTGTTCACATTAACAATGATGTGCCAGTAGACAAGTGGGAGTGCCCAGTGATGGACTGGCCTCGTCTGGTAGATCATCAAACTAGGGATGATATCTCAGAAAAGTTTTTCTAGAATTTCATTTCCTGTGAGCTCAATCGAATCTCAACGCACTAGTTCTCATCTGCTGTGATCGCTGCTGTAACCACACTACAGCCACTGCCACCCACTATGTACTGTTGACCATTGCATCGTCAGTGTTAACAGCTACTCTTTTTTAACTACCTCCTATACTTATGTCATAATAGAAAGAATTGTGTCATCAGTTTATTATAACTGGTTATCAACCAATGATCGATTTGAGGGCGTGCAAAGTTTCAGTCTTGACGAGCGTAACACTGCACAGACCAGAGTAGCCAGTTGTCATACCTCCACTGACATGCCACCATCCGCCCCTCCCTGTAATCTACCTAGTGACACAAGACAACCCAGGGATCAAAGGAAACCTGTCAAGTGGTATACTATCATGGTTAATACATCCAAGGGAACATCAAATTATTACATGACACTGGTTTATGTCTGCAGACCTTCTTTCTCACTCGTATGATGCAAGGGGCTGGCTGATGTACAGCCTGCAAGTAATAAGAACCTCACAATGGCACAGCACAGGGCATTATCAACATTGGTCAACAAAGATGACATGCTTGCCAACAATTACATCACTGCTGCGGAGTATGGGAGGAGAGGGATGTAATTAAGTCTGCACTTGACCATGCTTCAATCACCAGCACTGGGATATAATTATAATCGAATCGTGCATGTCAGACAAAACATTATAAATCAACATCAGCTCTGAAAATGCTAATTTAAATCTACTGATCTGTTTTCTACTAAGAAATATATGCAGTTCCTTTTCCATGGTACATGGTGCAAAATGTGTCCTTCTGGGGATGGCTTACAGGCCCATCAGAGGCTTACACCTATCAGTTTGTACAAGCTCTACCTCCGTTTGTAAACTGGAAGGCATAAACCTTCCCCAAAGTTCACAAAACAATAAGTTCAACAACTTGATGAATTAAGTAACTAAAGAACACATAAAAATTTACAATTTGACATGATCAAAACCTCCTTTCTTCATGCGGTAAGACGTATAACAAGAAACAACATTATACCGCTGATGCAAGCAGTAAGTAATCATACTCACGTGAAATCGACGCATCTTCACGGTCTGTGGAGCTCCGCGGTAAACATCTGGAATCACACCCATCGGATACACACTGAGCTTCACCGTAGCACGTCCACGCTTGGCCGTCTCAAAAGCAATCAGCTGACGCCAAAAGCCTTCATTGGGGCGAATTATCGGACGTTTCTTCTTCAGCTCGAAGTAGGCCTCCCGCAGCGTGCGGCCCTCATGCTTTACTAGATATGCCAGACAGATGGTGACAGATCGGCTGATACCGAGAGCACAGTGGACTAGGGCGACGCCGCCGGCACTACGGACTTCGTGTATGCGGTCGGCACAAACGTCCATGTGCTGCGCCATATTCGCCGTAACAACGTCGTTAATATGAAGCTGAATGAATTCGACGCTGCCATCGGGAACGTCAACATTTGGAACCTCGTATGTCGCGTTGATGACCAGACTGACACCAAGTTCGGTTAACTTTGCCGCCGACAACGACATGTAATCACTCAAGTATAAACGATCCAGAACGCGAGTCACATCCATATGTGTCGCCAGCAGCTTCTCCAATTCCGACTTATTCCCGGCTGCGTCAAACATTTCCGGACTTGACTTCGACTTTGACAAGTGCATATCAGAATGTGTCTGCGATGTATCTGACGGCTCTGCAAAGTCACCAACAGCAGAAACTGTTGCGGACTTCATAAAACCCGATACAGCACGTCCGTCATCTGAATTACTGGATGAAACATCTGATTCCGACGACGATATGGACAGCTTTGCTAGTAAAGTTTCATTGTCATTGTCAGCTATCATTTCAGAGTCGTGCGTGTCATAATGAGATTCAACATAATCATCGCCATCTTCTGAAAAGCGTACTTTTGCGATCCCTCTCTCAATCTGTTCATAGTCGACCGGTAAGTTATCATCCATCTGATAATCAGCCATGATGGCCAATCAAGATTATCTGCAAAACAAATACCGGTAGCCAATTAGTGAATCAAATAGTACTGAAAATGTTAACTACATTTTTCATTTGCAATATGACCCTCTTAATCTTTTATCATGCAGCCAAACCGCAGTGTTGGCAAAAGTTTAACCAGTAGAATATAGATTGTAAAATAGGCCTCTGATCAGTGTCTCAAGTCCTATGCCAAAGCTAGTAGGGTACTGGGATGATAGGAAGGAACATTCGGTACAAGAGTCCTGATGTCATGTTAAGACTGTACAAGTCCATGGTGCGTCCTCATGTCGAGTATTGTACAGTAGCATGGTCACCTCATTATATCAAGGATAAACAGCTTATTGAGAAGATCCAGCAAAGATTCATCAAGATGATTCCTGGATTCAGGGACAAGAGTTACGAAGAAGGGTTACAGATTATCTGCTTGAACACACTGGAAGAAAGGCATAATCAGGCAAATCTAATCTTCCTCTTTAAGATGTACAAGGGACTCACTCTTCCTCCGTTTGATTCACTCTTACAGTTAACAAAGCACGATAGAACCAGAGGTCATACACTGAAGTTAACAAAAACATTGCAGCAACAGAGATGTCCGGCTGTATTTCTTCTCTGAAAGGGTGATCAATAACTGGAATAACTTGAACCAATCTGTCATTGAGGCTGGCTGCATGGATACGTTCAAACGGGTCTGAAAAAAGCGAATTCATGAAATCCACGAAATCCAGTAACTGTCACGAAATCCACTGTCTAATTAGCGAAATCCACTGCCTATGGAACGAAATCCACGAAATCCACTCACCTACTACGAAATCCACCTCTACAGTGTGAGTCAAAAAAAATCCCCCCCCTAAGGGGTCCTGACATTTCTCGTTTTTCTCACAAACGGTTGAGAATTTTTAATCGATTTTTTACACACCTATTACACGTTCCTATCTGCGCTAGATTACAAATTTTTATTCAATTA
>Ga0056114_1000577_pt1 | contig 13462 bp, 10 predicted proteins | sample WorMetHERISLAND1_FD_77005 | JGI IMG/M metagenome (GOLD analysis project Ga0056114, IMG submission 77005) | Marine gutless worms symbiont microbial communities from Max Planck institute for Marine Microbiology, Germany - Olavius loisae HERON... ...
TACGTCAAACTTCCACCAAATCTGACAATTTTTGGCACAAAGATGGCAAACGGTCTAGAATTATATGAGGTGCACTCATTTTCCACCTCACCTAATTCATGTCAATGCACTACCGTGTTAAACACAGATGTTCCAAATTGTTACATAACGCTTCAGGCCTAATTATTAGTTTCAGACTGCTCACATTTGCATCATCAATTCGACAGGCGCCACATGATTTAATTATTTTGTGGTGTACATGTTAAACCGCTAAAATATTTTACACTGAATAATGTACAGCAGCTGATAAATTTTCTTCTGCATTTTCGTCAAAATGTTTTTGTTCAAAGGAGGATAAGATTTTGATCAAAAATTTACGACAGCTGAAAGGCTACACTACTACTCGTTTTCTTAGAGAATTCAGAACCAAAAACTGGACAAGAGCACAAATTCTGACAATTCTGAAACGAACTGTTATACAAACTTATAATTCTGCAAACACATTTCAGTTTATTGTCTGCTAAATAACTCGTTTGAAAGTTTACTGGAGACTTACAATTACAGCGTTATGTACCAATTTTGAACATGTGCGTTTAACACGGTAGTGCACTGACGTGAGTTAGTTGAGGTGGAAAATGAGTGCACCTCATATAATTTCAGACCGTTTGCCATCTTTTTGTCAAAAATTATCAGATTTGGTGGAAGTTTGACGTGGTTATAACAAAAATAATTTTGCTTGTTTTTTATTGAGACACGGTGTATGTTAAATACTGCAGGCACAGGAGCTGTAGAATAGACCCCTATCTGTTTCGTGGGTGGATGGTGCCCCTAAATCAGTTTTAGTTTCATTTGGTTTAGTAGTTTTCTTCAGTGATGTTAAGTCCTCGAGGCCAAAGTGTCCTTGAGGGCAAAATTTTGGCCTCGGCCTCGAATCTTTGGCCTAGGCCTGGCCTCGATCTCGTTGTCTTATTATGTAATCGGGCATTTTTCGGGCAAAAATCGTGAAAAAATTCCGGAATTTTGTTAATTTTTCTGGCAATAATCTTAAAATAATCTTAAATCGTATGTTGTTAATCATTATTTGGTACTTTTTCATAATTATTTTTGGCCTCAGCCTTGGCCTCAACCTCCAGTGATTAGCCTTGGCCTCGTAGTTCTGGCCTCGGCCTCAGCTTCTTAGCTCTGGCCTCGAGGTTTTGGCCTCATTTAACATCACTGGTTTTCTTGCATGGATGTGTAGGTTTTTTGTGTTGTTCTTGTTTAGTTTGGAGTATTTTGCAATGGTCAAAGAGACTGACTCAATCATCTCCGAAATGACGTTTAGTCTTCAGAGCAGGATATTACCTACTCAACGGAATCCAATTCTAAATAAAATATTGCTCTTTACAATACACCAACCCAATTTGCTTTATTTAATCACCGTGTGTCAATTACGTTTTTACGACACGTCACGTTTATCATCACATTGCAACAAATAATTCTGCAACTCAAAAGCACAACTGAAGACCTATATACAATACAGGCACGTTCAGCAGTAACGTTTTCACTCAAACTAGAGTATAAAAATATATGATCTCAATTACAAAATGTACAGAAACAAAAAGCGAAATATTACAAACTAGTTTCCAGTTTGCTGTTTTATGAGAAGAGCAAAAAGGCAACTATTAACTGTCATTCACAAATAAATACTGTCTAACTACATCTAGAAACACTGGCATGCTAGAAACAAGTACAATGGTCAGGTGGATTTTAACCGCTTCAATCAAAATTGCAAGGTTGGCTTTTGATATATGCAGAAAAATGTCAGACTAACACAAGGCATCTTACACAGGGACAGCAAGAGTCCTGCAGTCTGCAGACTATGTATATATCTACAAATATTAGAAACACCTGGATAGCATAGTACAGTGAATGGATAATAATTCTGCACAATTTCCACAGAAATGGAATTTAAACTTTTGCAGGAATCTGCAGGACTTGCAATTTGCTAAAAAAACCAAGATCTTACAACATTTAGAACATAATTGGCACGTACTGTGCAACTGTTCATGTACACTGTAGTACAAGGATATGAGCAGAATGAATATGGGGCATATAATGTTTTCAAATTTGCACTGTAAGTCAAGAGTCTGTGCAGAGAGGTGAGATGGGTAATACATTCCATGGATGGCACCGAACTTGTGTGGAAGCAGGCAAAGACACCACGGATACGAATAGAGACCAGTGTTGTTGTCAAGGACTTGAGACTCAAGGACAAGGACAAGGACTTGAAAATTGGTCCTCGAGGATCCTTAGAGACAGCGACTTTCCTCGAGGACAACACCGAGAATAACTAACACGCATCACCACCAGGTGAGATCGACATAAACTTGAACCTGATCGGGGCACGATGGCAAATAAGCCACCCATTCATCACTCAGTCACTGCAAGACGATGGTGCTTGATATTTCGCATGCTACGTTAGCCTACTCAATCCTCAAAAATTTTCGAGGACTTGAACTTCCGAGGACAAAGACAAGGACAAGGACTTGAAAATTGGTCCTCGAGGACAGGGACTTTCCTCGAGGACAACAACACTGGTACAGACACAAGTCATTGCCATCCCTGAGCACTAGCAGATGCACTGTGTGATACAGCTAAAAATTCTACAATATGGGATGCATGCATTATAGTGATGACAACGACGAACGGTGCAGGCTTAAACCAGCAGTGATCAGCGTTGAACGTGTCTATGTGCTCTACTATACATCGTCAACAAACTAAACATCCGACAGTCTCCGACCAGTGCAATTACACAGGAACTCATTCAGTGCAGCAACAGTCATTGCAATGCAGCCGCCGGACAATTAATCTAAAACGAATACTGACAACATTATCGCACACACTCGATCCCTTAAAACATGGCCCAAATCCAGCGCAAAGACCAGAAGTATGGTCAACTGCTGCCAGTACCGCAACAGTCTTGGCGTTAACAGCGGCCACACGTAACGGCTAATTAAACGCCAAAACACATCAGCGTGCTGTTGGCGGGCAAACGCATCGACCTGAGCTGGGCATAAAACTGGCAGCAGCAGACAAGACAAGACATTGTCAGTGACGTCTAAAGGTTGGACTCTGAGTCGTCAGAAAAGTCCTGCATCGTACTGGACTGAATGTCGGAGTAAGAGTCATAGCTTGATTCTGGCGAGTTCGCGGTCAACAACGTCACCTCACTGTCAACGTCCGGTTCCATCTGAAACATGTTCTCCGAGCCACTCCTACAACCATTCACAACTGCTCAGCATCAGGCCAATTCAACCGCTAACATCAGGTCATTTTTTCTTTTGAAAATAGTTTTTTGCTTATAGCTCAAAAACGTGAGATACTGCAATTAACTTGCGAACAAGGTATCTTCCAGATCTGCACAATTAGTGTTGAAATATTGCCAAAATAACATACACGGCATGCCACTTTCTTCACACAGTGAGTGAGTGAGCATTGTCACATCAGCATGATTAGGCTATACAGTGCCATTCACGTTGGTGCTGGAAAATACGTGACAGAAGACAAATCAAGAACAGACACTACAAAAACTAAAGACAACCCAGAAAAAGCAAACAACAAAAAACACAGCAAAAGAAAACTAGCCTCGTTTAGTCGCTTCTTACTAGGTCAGGAAACGAGGTGGGCTTATTCTACGATGCTCCCCCTAGTCCACACAGTGTGAAGCACCAGCAGTAAGCGCACACTGTTGCTGGTTGCCGGCTAGCGCTAGCCTAGTACACTTGTATCAGGCAGATGAAGTTTTGTTGTCTGTCCTGTGTTTACTGTCTACGATTTACTCAAAAATGGGAATACCATAGACAATTCACATTCATTGCAATTGCACACTTAATGCAAGGCAACAGTAACTGGGACTCTAGATCACAGGTTTCATGAGTGAATGACTATCAGGTGCAAATTCAGAAAGAACCTGCTGTAATTAAGTAAAATGTAAACACAAAGGTGGAATTAAGTGAGTATATAGTCTGTAATTATCCGGGACGGCTGCATGTCGCAGCGTTGAGCAGTGTTTTACGTCCCCGCCAACACAGTATAGGTTATATGTGAGACGGTTTTTACAGGTCAAAAGACCCAACCAACAGTATCAAAATAACTGAAGGAACAAATAGTACACAGACAAATCAAACATACAATAAGCAGACATGAACACAAAACACAGCAAGTCCCCTAGTCTACAGTAATACGGGGCGACTAGGGGACGGCTCCGACAAAGGGCAGGGTACCAGGCCTGAACAGCGGTGGGGCTGCCGCCGCGGTAACCCCCAAGCGTGTCGCAGCGGCCACCTGGCTGTGCACGCTGCACATGCTTATCATAGCAGTTCTACTGTGAGTTGTAATGTTGTCATCGCTAGCACAGCTAAGACGTGACGTTAAACATACATGTCGCTATAACTGGCCTCCGCCTTCACCACAATGCCTGGCTTTGACATTGACTTGCCCAACGCCATCTCTGTACATGCAGATCAAAACATTCACAAATGCCACCAGCTGTTGCACATGGATGGATGGTTGGCGTTTTACGGCATTTTAAGCATGTAAATATCGGCTGTATCATGCCTGGACAACATTGTAGTGCCCTGATAGAGATGTCATATGTTTACATTAACGGTAAGTCAACGTAAAGCAATGTATAAGTAAAGCTATGCTGCCACAGCAAAAAATACAGATAATGCTCAAGTGATGATATTTTGTATCCTTGTGGATAATTAACTGACATTAGATAGCATAAAGTATTGCAATGAACAGTAATTATCTGTTGAAATCACAGCGAGGAACAGTTCAGTGTATACAGCTTATTAATGAAAACGTTACATAAGATTACATGAAAAAGCTATAAACTAGAATCTGCACTCGAACATTAAACAGCTACTGGCTGGTTCAGCACACATTTGCAACATGTGGTGCAGGTTAACGCGTGACAAACCTTTGACGTATGGCTCCAGTGATTTGGGAACCATTTTCAGAGCTTGTACCAAGTCAGCGGGAGAACACTGGCCTTTCTCGAGTCCCAGCGACAAACCCATTCGCTTCAGAACCTCAATGTCATCATGAATCTCGAACGTCCGGTCAAAATTGAACAAATACTCCGATCTGAACAAAGCACAATAACATAACACTGCAGTCAACTTCTTCGACACTCTGATCCATCAGGTTAGATTTAAATACAGCACAAGAACGCGTCTCAATTCGACACAATGTGACAGTAAATACACCTAGTACAATGACTGCGCCATTTCACTGGATCTGTGGCAGCTCAACAGGCTTTTCATGGCATAAAGACTACATAGCACACACTACAACTAACACTATGATATTTGACAAAGTTGTTTCATCCGATATATAAAAAACTTTCTACACAAACAAGCCATAAATATTTACTGAGAGACCACTGTCACTAAGGAAGAAGCGGCCCGATCAGCATCTCACCAGAAAAGTAAACCAATCAAACCATTGAAATGTACAGGAGATAACAACGTTTTACGTTTTTATCAAGAATTACAAGTGAAATGTAGAGACAGAGGGTAAATAAATAAACTGTTACGCACAAGCCGAAACAGCTCATAAATGGAATACAGAGGTTATTTTACTGTAGCAGTACAATAAACATCATAATCTCATTTGTAACATAGGCACTGGAATGGAAAAATGGTATTCAAATGACTTTCAAGAAATTCTGTTTTATTGATAACCAATCGGTGGAACAAACAATATCACAGTTGGCTTCTGGTCGAATGTTGACTAGCAGTCTGGAGTATCTCACAGTGATCAATGATGAATCATATGCTGTCAAAAACGACACGAGAGTTGCTTACTTGTCGTCGGAGATGCTGCAGTCAATGACTGTCGACTTGCTGGTGTTAACGACGATGAACGGCAAACGTATGATTGACCCGGGATCAGGCGGACCGTTATCACGCTCCGTTCTACGATTACGTTCTACGAGGTTCTTGAATGCTATTTGCTGCACAGCCAACATCCCCAGACAACGACAATAAACTCTATAGACTGTCAGACAGATATTCTGGTGCAGAGTTACCAACACCGCAGGTCACATTATCAATGTCAATTAGCAAAAACAATCCTCCATGCTAACATTATTCAATGACAGTATTTTCCTGATCCCAACGCTGGAAAATACTCTGTTCTGTATGTATTAATGATAAAAACTACTTACACCAGGAAGAGATCTCACAATTTATCAAACAAAGATACTGTAGCAATTCACTAGTCAACTGAAGTTAATATATCACTCTTAACCCAACCAGCCAGATGAATGGCAGCTAATTAATACATAACAATGAAGTAAAGAGCTGCCTTTATGTTGCAGACTGTTAGCAGACAGTACAGCAAGACTACAGTAGTTGGACGGTCATGTGTTTTACCTGAAGAATCATCTCCTGCAGCTGTTGAGTTTTCTGTTGTATCCGCTCCAGACGTTTACGGCGTTCAACCTTCAACGTCAAACGTTAGCAACATTTCCACTAACCAATTATGAACAAGCAATTCACTTAAATAACACGTGAAAATATCACTATCAGCTGGCAACTACCCGACAATGTCTCAACATTCAGTCATCAGCTAGCAAGGCCCTCAAATCAATAGACAGCATATCCCACTAAATATTGTAACACTCGGCCAAACAGTTGGAATACAGATAATGAGCAAGAAATTTCGGCCTGTGGGAGGCAGAGCATGCATGTCTGTCCTTGATAAGTCATGATGTCAAATTCTGTGGCTCTGTGTTCAATGTTTTTAATGTGGAAAATACAATGTCTCAAAAATTTGTTTTTTTTTTGTTGGATGCCCAACCCCTTGTGTGAGGGCAGGGTTGCCTACAATTCAAAGACTGTCAAGATAAGTCACCATGCCAAATTTAATTGTTCTAGCAACAACGGTTGAAGCACTGAGATCACAAGTAGAGACATCAGCATCACTCAATGTTCCCTGCAACAATGTGGGCAGGGTTTAATAATGTACTCATACACAAGAATGTGAGGCTATGCAATTTAAGATAATAAGCCAATATACAGAGACATATCTCAGCAGTTTCACAGCATGACTTGCCACCTACAAACAGCTGTCTACAACATACATACCTCAAGGCCCTGACACTCCTGAGCTGTATTTGTCGGCAATCCAATCCACCGGATTTCCTTCTTTTCTTTTGAAATGATGTTCATCGCCATGAGCACGTTTAACGCATCGTAGACACGTCGCCGAATGTTCTTCTGATCAAATTGTTGACCCATCTACACCACATGTAACACATCGTCACAAAACACATGTAACAAGTCAGCCCTTACACGGTGTCCACGAATCCAACCGAATAATTTCCCAGTAGATTTGTTGTTTCATTTGACTAACATTATCATGACAGGCAATATATAAGCTATATGTAATTATGCTTTGTTGCAGGGGATGAATGTGTGTGTGTGTGTGTCTGTGTGCAGCATAATTCTGAAGAAACTTGGTGACCCAAGAAAGTGACCCTGTTTAGCCTGTAATTAAACCAATCCGACGTTAAATAATGTGGACTGCCTCATCAAAATTTTTAATTTTTCCAGGAGGACCAATTAAATACCAGATTTCTACTATTTCCGAAATGGATTTCAAGTTCCAGTAGATTTCCAAATTTCAAGGATTTCCAGGAGTTACAGACACCCTCCCTCAGTTAATTAGTAGCCCAGCCTATCACAATGCAATTTTCAGACTGCACGTAAGGTTACGATATCATCTTCTCTTTATTTCAACATCACATTTAAGTTGGATTGCATATGTATGCATATCATCAAAATTTTTAATTTTTTCCAGGACCAATTAAATATTAGGTGCAGTGATCACTGCATGTTCAAAACTTGGATCGGTTCTGCTTCGCATGTTTTGAATAACAATGGTTTCAGTATTGGCTTCAGTTTTCAAAAACTGCAGTTTCTAATAGTTTTTTGTCGGAAAAGTAGCCATACTACAGCAGGAAAACAATACATGAAATTTTCAAATGGGCAGCATTTGCGTGACTTTTGAGAAATACTCCATAAGAGTGTTGGTTTTTGAAAAATACATGTAAATAAGAATAAATATCACAATTTTAATGACAACCACAAACTGCAGTTTCATCTGGGGAACGTTTCCCCGCCAAAAACATATCGAGTAATCGGTTTTGGTTTAACAATGGACACAGCACTAGATAGAACAGTTACTTGAGTCTATTTCATATCGTATGACCATACACACAACAACACTCACAAAGTCTGTCAGACCGCCGTGTAAGTCGGACAGTTCTGACACAAGCTCGTCAGCAACTTCATTGTATGTCGTGACACCTTTCTTCTCCACCTTCTCACAGACCTTCATCGAGAAATGCCGAAGCCCTTTCCCGCCCGACTTTTCTCCTTTCCTTCGTTTGCTGCAAAAATCATATACACAATAATTTAACACATTCAAATCAAAGACGCACAACGAGCATTACTGCTCAACACAGCTACTTAATATGATCAGAAAATTAATGCTCTACTACAATGGTTTCATATTATCATCTCAGACAAAGCCTTATGCAATCTGCAAGATATGCTAGCCAACTGCTAAATGAATAATAACGTTAAGACAAGTCTAATTAAGTCTGTTGCTTTATAATGCTAACGAACATACAACTGCCGTGCAATTAACACTATAACAAATGACAACTAGTTGTTCAAATTCAATAAATTCACCCGTCTGACGCCAAACTCTCGAGCGTTTCATTGATAGTTCTCTTGCGAGCATTGACCGAGGCCCATGACTGGTTTGACGGGACATTTGCCGCGGTGTTACTGTGAGGTGCCTGAACCAACTGAATCACCTTCGGAGTAACGCCAACGCCGTGACTGACATGTGGCAGAACCGTCGCACCGGACCCGCCAGCCAGTACCTGACAACCACAGTTACAGCAACTTCAACGAACGACATATAACCAAAAAGGCAAAAAAGTACTTGATATAGTGCTGCTTACACGAGAAGACTCGAACAGCAGCACTTCACAATCCTGGAAGTGGCAGCTGATTGGCATGAGCTAATGGTACCGCGGCGCGAAATGCAGCCATCCATTGCCCGCGATAACTGACAAGTAGAGCCGCGGCGCAGCACGACAGATATACCACCGCCCCAATCAGCCGCACTAGGCCTTCACCCCAACAGTGCAATAGCAGTGCAATAGATAATGCAAAAGACAATACTTTGTGTCCAAAGTGCGAACAATAGTTAACCATAACACGGTGAGCAATATAGCAACAAATAACATTATTAACGACAGTCATACCAGTGGCGCTGCGTTGACCACTTGCTGGCTGCTAGTATTAAGGCGAATAGCTCGTGGCAAACCGCTGTCAACGTTAGCTTGTTGCTGCTGCTTTGTAGATGAGATCGGCACAGCGATCAATTTTATTGCTGAACAAATTACAACCATACATTTGTAGAAATAAACCGGTCCACTGAGTTCAATGGTGTGCAAATAACAGTTAAAATTTCTGTCAAAAAATCAATACACGTGTAAACAATAAACCTTCCTTAAAAGATCATTCATACAATTAAATAAATACCTTCTCATATATTCACGTGTTGTCAGTGTCTAGTTCTGTTACAGTAATTGTCAACCGAACCTAAACTGCAGCTTTTTTAGCGGACCTAAAACGGTTTGGTTTTGTAAACATTAATTTTCATTGCTTCTCAGCTGAGATTACTGTTTCAAAGGTTGTTTAGTTTAGCCGTTGTCGCTGCACCACTCATTGTAAATTGCAAGTGTCAATAAGCTGCTAATTGCCTCCCTCACACCGTTTCATCATCTTCTGCCTGCTGCCGTCTCTCCTTCCCTTACCTGATCCTTTCACTCGTTTGTCCAGGTAAGTTCAAACTTCAGCTTCAACTGAAATGTAGGCCTATGACGCATGTTGGCATTATTTTAGTTAGACTGCCAAAAAACCAACCGAACCGATTTTTCTGCAAAAATACTGACAAAAACCTATTGTGAACAAAAAAAGTAAAACCATAACAACATCGTCAATGTCATGTCCTTCAAATTAAAGCATCACCAGTTATAATGTAAACATCTCTCATGCATGATTTCCTATCAATTAATACAATGCAGATGTCATTAACTACAGACAGGTTTCACCAAGCTGAGAGAATGTCATAAAGGTCTTTGTAATTTTTGATGTTTTTGCTCACACACACAGTTGCGATACATGATGATCATATTGATGATTTGACCTGTCAAGATGAGCACTCCCCATTCTGGTCCCATAAACCAGTTGATGCAGACACACTCTGCCCAAAACTATGACAAAAGTTGGAAGTTCCCACTGGCCATCAAGAACACTTGACAGACATTGTAATTTGACACAACTTGACAATTCACTACGAAGTGAAGGCAATATCACTTATCAGTAGACTTAGCTCCGATCAGTAGAAAAGGTCATCAGTGAGGTGCAGCAGAAACCAACTAATGGGTTGTACATAAATGATAAAAACCGAACAAACCTACCTAACTGCCTTCTTCAAGCTGCTCTACAGACTAATATTAATGCAACACGAAAATACCATATTAAGACGCTGACTTACTCCTGGGATTCCCCAGCACAGGAGGAACAGGATTGGTAATGGTGGTTGCGACAACCTCTTCGTCTTCAATAATTCCAGCCTACCACACGAAAACCATAATATTCTATTACACAACTCACATAGTACAACAAACGATCAACATTAAGTATCCAACTCATAGAAAACTGTCAACAACGTGCCACAATCAGTGCAGTTAAGTTCATATTACTGTATTGGTTTCATTCATTGCAGGTTCGTTAAGACAGGCAGATGATAATGATGATGCAAACACCACCCATTTTTATACTCCTATATACCTGCACTACAGTTTACTGGAAGACAATGAAATTAACATAATGGTAGAATAACACGGACGTCAGTGACTGACAATATAACAATGAGCCGTCTCGGCTCTTCGCGCCAGAATTGCTCGTACCAGCATATCACACAAACATGCCCATTGTAGCGTAGGCTTCAACCTTTGCCCTGCTAACCCTGGATGCTGCTGCAGCTGCTTCAGGCAACGCCTACCCTTGTGATTGCTTACTCTCCACTGGATGATGGACAGACCGACATCATGAATGACATACACAACTGACCAACAGCAGATTTTAGGGACACAGAATGCCCGCCCCTGATCAAAAATTAAAGAAAGAATACCCGCTGTGCAAAAACTCTGGCAAAGTTTCAGTGAATAATGCCACTGACATCATTATATGAGACAAGACTGTTGCCTGCTTATACTAACTAGGACATGGCCATAAAGTGGCATTCATAACAGTAAGAAACATAAAGTCAGCTCGACAAAAGCACAGCTATTAGTTTAAGAAAACCGGGGAGGGGGATGTTCACGCATGCATCAGTTCGCAAGCTATTCATCTGCAAGCAGTCAACAAGGTGAGAGCTGGGGGTGACTACACAAACACCATGTGAGCACACGTGGACAAACCTCTCGTGCAAAAGCGTCAACTCCGGCATCTTCATAGAACTTGAGCACATCATCAGGCAACTGTGAACTGCCAACTGACGACGATGGTGTCACTGGAATCAAATTTCCGTGTCCTACACAATTGCCAGCATCATCTCTTTAGTGACAGTGTCATCTCTCACGTAGAACTACACATGAAGGTACCTAATGTGTGGCAAAGAAAATAAAATTTTGGCTCAGAATTATCATATTCATTAAAAAATATATTGCAGCTCTATGTCAATGTATCTGTCCATTGTTTACTCAACAGAAAATTCCCGGCAGACTGTGGGAATGAAGTGATTTGATCAGTGAACTGTCATACCCAGCATAAACTGTGAATATCACACAGTGGTTATCTGGACCTGATACATGTCAGCACCAGATAACCAGAACTCAAGCTGGAGGAAACTAAGTTACCCCAACAGCCTAATTACCTGTCATGCACAAACAGTACCAGTCAGTAGATATTAAACACAGTTCAACATTCTTGAAATCTATAGTAACATCATGAAACACCCTACAAACATGTTCATTCAAGTTTTTGGACAATTTCAAAAACGTCACACACTCAGATTACAGCCTTTTTGTTCCCAAGACTAGTCGACGTAGTCGTTCTCATAAGAAAGGTCCATCGACCATTGATTCCATGACCATTCTGTGGCACTTTCATTCACAGAAAATTTCATTTTCTATGACTGTAATTACAAAAAAAAGTCTAACAGAACTTCCATTGCAAATGTCCATGCCACCCAACAGTATTATCAGCTTGTCATTTCTCACAGGTCTCGTAGTTCTTTCCAGTTCCTGAACAACTTTGCTGACAAAATAACTCACCGACATCATATAGAAGTCCAACGGCACAGGGGTCCACCATACGTGTATCACTCGCGATACTGCACTCGGTGCACTGGCTGCATCTGCCTAAACGGGTCAACTTTAAACCGGCGCTCATGGCATACGGAGTGTTGAACAGTTTGGCCACTTTGGCACCACCATATCTGAATCAACTCGTTCCAGTATCAAGCCTGCCAGGTCGTCGCCATCTGCGGTCGTCGTTCACGCTGGAGCTGCACTTCCCACAGTACCAACTGTCAACAGCCGTTTTAGTCACACTAAAAATTCTTGACTGACATTGACATTGACACTGACATCACTATAGCTGAAAATATCATCATCATCATGTCACATAGCATTCAGCCGTAAGTGTTCACCGTTGCGACTGTCCACCAAAGCCATCTGTCCTTTGCCAGTTCCATCGCTTCGGTTGATGAGACACCAGTGTCGTGGCAGATCTGTTGGATCCAGCTGATATGAGGTGTACCGTTAGGTCGTCTCGGTCAACTTGGTTGAGTTGACAAGCAGCAGATAGTTAAGATTTGGTTGGCCAGCACGGCAGAATCCGACATTCTGGCAACGTGCCCAAACAGACCTAGCCTGCAGCACTTAACATACAAAGTGATAGGCAACGTCCTGCTTTGTCTGTAAACTTCTGTGTTAGATATAAAGTCAAAAATAGTGTTATATATGAAACTTCAGGAAATGTGATGGTGACATTGAACAAGAAGCCAAGCTGTCACTAGGATAGCCGACCGTACTGCCAAAAATAGTATGCGTCACGTGACCTAGGCCACGCCCAGTTTAGGGGAAATTTTTGTGCGCCTGCTTGTCATTCTCCATACGAAGCCGTGTACCAAATTTGAAGTCTCTAGCTCAAGTAGTGCTCGAAAACTACTTAAGCGAATTGGGGTCACGAGTTTGACCTTTCAAGGTCACGTGAAAACGTGACGTCATCGGTCACGTGACCATTCGATAGCCCACATGCCATTTCCTATTGGTGGTCCTTTGGAACCAAGCCTCTATCTCTAACGGTTTCCGAGATATTCAACGTCAAATGTAACGCAA
>Ga0056114_1000578_pt1 | contig 13458 bp, 12 predicted proteins | sample WorMetHERISLAND1_FD_77005 | JGI IMG/M metagenome (GOLD analysis project Ga0056114, IMG submission 77005) | Marine gutless worms symbiont microbial communities from Max Planck institute for Marine Microbiology, Germany - Olavius loisae HERON... ...
ACAACAGCGGACGGAGCGACAGACCTTAGATCGGTTTCCGATTTCCATTAGACCGGGACCGAACCGATTTTGGCGAATCGGCTTCCGATTCAGAGCCAGAACACGGATCGATACGATCTCTAGGAGTTTCTGTCTGTGAACGCATTGTGTTGCTTTTGTCTGTTAAGAGTAGCCGCGTTGCTGTTGTTTTGCAGTTGGTTGGTCGACATACACAGTATTCCTGGTGCTATAAACCTTCTGTTCTCAGCCAGAGCCTCGGACAGGTCGGCTGAGTTGTTTGCTCTCATTAGACTAAGGGCAGCAGATTGCAAGAACATCGCTCAACAGTTGAGATGACTTAGTGAGCAGTGAGCTAGTTTAAGTGCACTCAGTGTGAAAATTGTTGCCAGAAACATACCCCACTCCCAAGTTAAGGTGAGCCCATTGAAATGTTGTGTGGCAAAATCAGCCACTCATATCTCCATTCAGTTGAGTAGCACTCAACTGAGTGGAGATTTAATGGCGTACTTTCAATCTGCCGTGAATGCTGTATATTTGACTGTTAAAGCAGACTCAGTGTTTAATGGAATTATAGGCTACTATGTGCATTGTTGGCTAACTACACTGTGAGTCTAAATACATGCCAGTTTACTTTCGTTCACTGGCATTAGTTGGCCGATTTTCGACATTGTTTCACAGTTGTACATAGTGGTAAACCTGCTACAAAACCTTGGCTGTATTTCCCACCAATCTTAAACTTGTCGCTACAGTGACGTGTTTCTGACTTGGCATCTGTTGCCTGTCACGCGCGTGAGATATCTGTTGAGTTCATTATTTTCCAGCAAGACAAAGCACCAGCAGTCTGAGCATGCGAGACAGTCAGCCTTCTGGAATGGGAGACATCTGTGCTAATTTTGTTAGATATATTATCCCCAACAGTTTAGATCTGACCGACCAAAGTTTGAGAAAAAGTGAAGCAGTGATTCTACCAGACAGAATTGAATGTTGTCAGTGAACGGAAGCAGCGTCTGATCGATGTATGGGATGGATTGGGACAAATCATCATTGACAACTCAAATGATGAGTGGTGCAAATGTCACCATGCATGTGTTTGCATTTAATGAGATTTTGGGACACATGTACACTAATGTTTCATTGCTAATTTTGTGAACGTTGAAAGCAAACCTGTGTTACTGTGTTAAATGCGTCAGAAATTCACCAAGTTTGATCTTTTGTATTTTACAAAGTACAGCAGTGACATGCTTAAGGTGTGGTGGTAAGTTTCCGTTAAGTTTTGTTGCACGTTGACTGCTAATCCAGCAATGAAAGAATCACCAAAATTGGTTAAGATAGATGGGTAATGTCTGCAACAAAATTGTAGCCCACTAAATATACTTTCTAGCAGTTATAGATTACGTTGATCCCAGTATCGCAGGGCATTCCTCCATCAGACTTGTAAAAGGAGGCGTCAAACAAGGGTGGGATGGGTAAACAAGCTATTTTCGAGCGAAATGTGTCAATATCTCGAAAACAGTAGGAGACGTACAAAGTTATTAAATGACTAATGGGAAGTTGCATATGCACTTTCGACTGGCATCAAGATCCATGACCTTGGATGACCTTGAACTGCTATAAGTTCGAATTTTCGCAGAATTTCGTACATTTGAGAGGTAACAATTGCTAAAACGAATGAATATAGATCCGTATAATTGTCAGCGACAGTGTTGTAACCCACTGAATGTATTTTTCGACATGTTCCTTGTGTTCATTTGCCGTAGATTTCTTTGCTAGGGGCCTTCATACATGCACTGCTGTCACGTGCTTACCTTAGCGTTAGCTAGGCTTTCTTGTTTTTGTAATGCTGTCATAATGACTGTTGTTTTGAACGTTAATCTTTTTGGTCAAAATGTTTACTAATTTGCTCAGTTAATTGGATGGTGTGCACTGTGCATTGCAGACTGAAACAGTCAATTACGAGTCCAGCGTATGTGGAAGAGTCATTTGCCAATGAAACTCTTGAAAGGATGCGGGCGAGTGACAAATGTGATGTGATAATTATTAGCCCACTGCATGGATCAGCTGAGCTTCAGTTTAAGCATCAAGTAAGTCAAACAATTGTGTTTGGATTTCGCTTTTCCGTAGTATTTACAGTTCATGTTGTTAGTGAGCAGGGTCTAAGCTGATAATGTGATGCATGCATTCATTCATTTATTAGTAGTTAACTACAGTTAATGTGTAAAATTAAATTGGCAAACTGGCAAGAGAGTTACTGTAGCAAATGGTTAACGATTACTATCATTATTGTTTCTGGTAATGAAGTGACCTACAGTGTGACGTTAAACCGTGCTCAACTCAACTACTGGTAATGAAAATTGTACAATGGTGCTGGCATAGTTAAAAACACAACTGTTGTGGAGAAATGTTTTAAAGTAATTTGAGGAATAAATCGGAAATAAGTCATTCATGAGGAAAAGGTGATTGCCAAGTAATAGTTTAAAATTGCCACAACGATGTCTTTTGTGGAAGCAGCAAATCGTATACTTTCTCTGCAGGTGCATAGTCAGGATTTCATCTTAAGCGGAACAGTTATTTTCATTTCATATGCCCACTCTTTCCCCCTTTCCATCAACTTTTCTTCCATCATCAGTATGCTACAGAAAATTATGACACATTCAGTTGTGGCTCAGGAGTACAGATTTGTCATGGTATTGGTTATTGGTTATGTGACTTTGGGATGTTTGAAAAAAATCTAAAATTGAAGGAATAAAACAGAAACTAAAGAGACCAGTGAAGATAAAGTCTGGTCTGAAGGCCAACTAGTTGAGGATAGTTTATTTCACTTGATTAGTCTGTGATGTTTGTGATTTGCCCTGCAGATACATCACAACAGGAATTTAATGAGTTAGTTGTTTAAAAGTCTGTCTGATACTCAGTGATGAACTGTGAGACGACTGACATGAGGCCTATGTGTCTGTGATAGTCTTTCTCTTCACTTAGCTGATTGTGTGTATTGCACTGACTCATAGACTCTCCTGAGTTGACCTTGGTCACAGTTGGTCGCCTGTCTGTCTCTCAGCATGTATGGATTGACACATTGCTCTGATGTCATTCAGTCAAGCTCTCTGCTGTTGTTGTTGGACGGTCATAGTGTGTTCATTGACAGGTTGACAGAGTTGTAGTTAACAAATACTGGGGTCTCGGTGAGCCCGACTATTCACAACTCACAGCTGCTGTCTCACGGCCGGCGTTCATCACTGATACCGCTGACAGGTTGGACTCTGTCTCTGTTGCATAGCTTAGACTTTACCATCATTATCACTGTGTGGCAAGCCCAGTGACAAGCATTAGGTATTAGCTGACGCGTCTTACATCCATCATGTTGTCACGTGGAGTAGAGACTTACATCATGCGGCTTATGATTGCGTTTGATAATATGGAATGGTGTCTGCTTTGGTCGACCCTCTCAGTGTCACTAGTGTGATGGGAGATGACTGCTGGTTGGTCGGAGGATGTGTGAGTGGTATTCAAATTGTCGGCTTGAGCTAAACGCACCCCTCACACTGCATTGGACCACATCTGAGCTATGATTTGGTCAGGAGGAAGAGGCAATGTTGCCAGAGCTGTTCTGTAGTAGTAGTATTGTATAGCTTTCTACAGTTGCACAGTCATTTGAGCAGCTCACAGGTTCGGTCTAACAGATTTGGCTTCATCTCACTGAGTTCACTCACTGTGCTTAGATTATTACTTTGTGTGTGTTAGATTATTTTCTTGTAATATATCTGCATGCATGTTGTATTATTGTGTTTGGGACATGGTGAGGTGAGCCTGGTTAGACTGAGGTCTCTCTGGATGACTAATTACCCTCCTTCAGTGCTTTGACACTGTCATCAGACCTGTAAAACATCGTCTCCGAAATGACCTAAACTGTGTCGAGTGGATGTTAAATCTTGCTCAACACTTAACTCAAGCTAGACATCCTGATAGCTGCAGTCACTTCATTGGAATGGCTGAGGTGACTGGAGGCTGACGTCTCTGCTGTATTCATTGTCCACGTGTGCCATATGTTACAGTAACATGAAGTTATTCATTCATTTGTAAGTGGAGCCCAGTAGTGTTTGAGGTGTGACTGACTGGTGTGACACAGGTCTCTGCGGGTGCAGAGTCGCCTGGAAGATTATCCGCTTCATAGCTCGGCTGCTCAGGGCAATGCTGACAGCATTCGTCATTATCTGCAGAGAGGCTGGTCAGTGAGTCAGCGAGACGTTGCCTCGTTCACTCCTATCCACTATGCAGCAAAGTGAGCAGATTCTTCGTCAAACATAACACCTTCTGTGAACAACTAGTGAACGTTTTCAGTTAGTTGTTAGGCTCTGTTGAGTGTTTAGCTATAATTCATTGCTCACTTAGAGCTCTGTCATAGTTCAGTGGTTAACATGATGCATTTCTTCAGGCTTATTTGAGTGTGACAACTGTGTTAATCACTGATGGCGTCTGTCAATTGCTGCAGTAAGCAGTCGTGAGTGACTGAGCAGTGTTTTACGTCCCCACCAACACAGTATAGGTTATACGGGAGATGGTGCAGTGAGCAGTCAATGGGAAGACATGGATGTGTGTGTTACATTAATCACACTGTATTCCAACTGTGGGTTATATTCTCAGCTGTCTTTGACAGTGTGCTGCAAATTCATATTATTATATTTAATACTCCAGTAATTAGTTGTTGCAGTGACTGTATGAGCCAGTCTTATTTCTTCAGTCGTTTATGTTGCGATTAGGAGCGATTCACTCATTAAAACAACAACACGACTATGTTGTACAACTTGTGATTGGCTGAACAATGCGACCTGGCCTCCACTGTGAAAACTCATTGAACTGCTATGTCCCACGAGTCCACACAATAGTTGGTGAACAGGCATTCTTTTTTGCTGCACCAGTCACCTGGAACACATTACCTGCAGACATTCACTCTGAATCAGACATTACTGGTGTCAGGAACAGTCTCGAGACATTCTTTTTCAGACTCGCCTCTGACTGTTATTAGGCCAGAAAACTCTGATCTTCAAACTGAGTCAGAGTTCTTGGAACTATAGTGTCCTCCTTGGCTTAACAAAGACTACAGTCAAATGTGTTGGGTGAAAGAAGCCGACAATGTTGAGACAAGTGTCAACTTGTTGCCGGTGTCAACTTGTGTAGAGATTTATGAACTAGCAAAGCTAGCTTAAAGTCAGTGCGTCGACATGCTGGCAGCCAGTCGAGGTCTTAACTACTTTAAGCACAAGAGTGATGTGTACACGTCGCCTTGTTGCCGTGACCTGTCGGGCAACTGTAGTCATCGAAACTGGATGTTGATCAAACCGTAGAACCTGGAGTTGCAATAGTCAATGCATGACAGAGTGAAAGCCTGGACAACAGATTATAACATTCACATTTCCACACAAATACTGTTTGACCTACTACTCGAAAATTAGGCAGTATGCCACTGCACGACTTGATTATTTATCTGCTGATTGTGTTGTGAGTAGGCACGGCCACATTAAGGCAGTAACGGTGTTGCTGAACGAGGGTTCATGTTCACCGAATGTGACTGATGACAACGGTTCTACGCCTCTACATCTCGCCGCTGAGCACGGCCGAGTTTACGTCGTCGAGTTGTTACTTAGTCACCAAGAAGTTGATGTGGTCGGTTATTGTCTCTTTTGAATTCATTCGTGTCTGAGTGTATTGTGCTCGTGCACATGCAGCATTATTGATGATTTATTTTAGTTTTATTCCGGCTTTTTTACTCAGGAAAAATCGACGCCTTTTTCGGGTTAAGTTGCATAGCGTGTAATTTTGTAGGTACAAGTGACGCAGTGAAGCAGAAATGTAAGGGTGTAATGAGTGGAGAAGACTAGCAAAGACTGAAGGTGAAACAGACTGAGAATAATAATCCAACCATTTGTAACGACGATGGAACCTTCAAAGGGTGCAAAATGATATGAATGTTGTTTACTCTGAATATGAGAGAGCATGCAACAGTTTTGCAAGAAGACAATGGCTATTTTAAACATGGATATTTTAAATGAGTTGATGCAACTGATGTTGACAGTCATCTGCTGTTGTTGCCTCCAATCAGCTCCGTTTGACTGTCAGAAGCACGTCTCGGTGTCTATGTCAGTGGTGTAACTGTGTTGCAGAATGCGCTGGACAAGAGTGGTAAGACGGCGCTGGAGTTGTGTGAGAACGTTAATGAGCCTGACTGGCAGTCGGCCGCGAGTCTCCTTCGTTTTGCTATGAGTCATCCGGTAGACCATCCATCCTCGCTGTTCTACTCTACTAATCTGTTATTTGCTGTAGTACAGTAAACTAGCTGTTAATTAGCATTGTGTTGTGTGCTTTTATTACCTTGATGCTGTTGTGAAGGTCGTGTACTCGTCATGACAATCGCCAAGCATTTTAGATCACTATGTGGTGATGATATTCAACACTATTCTAACAGTGTTGTGTGGTGAATGCTGTGTGATGCTACAGATGCCTACGATCCAAGTGTTTCTGATGGATGGTAGTTCACAGCAGTTAAGCCTCGTCTCCAATGCCAACACCACAGTCCAACAGCTTCACGTTCAGATGATGAAGGTCTGTTTTCTCATGTACTTATATTTCATGATTATAAGTAAAAATTATAATTATAAATGATCATAAATTTGCATGTCTTTATATTATACCTACCTGACTGAGTGTTGTAAGAGGTGACTGAACCATGGTAGTTTTGTTTTGCTGTTTTTTTTAGTGTTTGCTTTTCAAGTTGTATTTAGTTTGCTTATTTTCCTGTACTGTTTGGTTTGTCAGTATCAGTCAAATGACTGGTTGTGAAGTCCACCTCCAAAATGACCTAGATTGTGTCAGGTGAGGTGTTGAACACTGTTCCAACTCCAATGTACTATTAGTGACTTTCGACCACGAGCCCAGTCACACTTACTGACGGTCATTGTAGGTCTGGGGTTTTCCGTGAATGCTGTTACTGTGGTGACGTCTGGTAAGTGTGTATTCTGCTGCTGTGACTCAGAGCTCCAATCTTTGGCAACGAACACTAGACATTTAGCAGCAGAAGGATTTGTCATACTAATGAACATGTTGTGGGTCTATCTTCCCAACCAGTCTCTTGACACTCGGCATTCTGAACCAATCACTTGGCTGATAACAACAAAACATAATTACAACCAAAAACAACAAAAAACCTAAACATCCATACAAGAAATCTAATGACTTATGCACAAACTGAAGCTAGTGAAACTAAAGCCGGTTGTTGGGCCTTGTATGCTTTCCTTATGACTGCGATTGTGTGTGACACTCCAGAAGCTGTGACTGACTGGCTTTATGAGAGGTAGACTACACAGATAACAGTGGACCAAAGTGCAGTGGACTGTAGTGCAGTGGACATGTCTACGCTTGCCAGTAGAAGATGCTGACAATGTGTAGATGTTTTGCGTTATCCAAAACTGAATTGCTAGGCATGTTAATGCACTGACTTCTGTACAGTGAGTTATGTGACATCACACCTGTGCCTGCTGGTAAAACCATTGATATATGACTAGTATCATAGATGATGTTCTCTATGGTGACAGGTGCTTGGACTGCCAGACAGCTGCAGTCATCTCTTCACCATCTGGATCTGCTCGAGAAATCTACGTTAGTAGGAGTACATTTGTTATCATATAGACCATTACACGGGAGTTGTATTGTTGTATATGCTACGCATTAGGAAAATGCAGTTGCAAGTGTTTGCTGTATGCTGTTGGAAAAATGACAGTACTGTTTAATATCAAACAATTCCTAGTTGCTGTTGTGTAAATGCTGCATACGTTTTATAAGTCAGCTGTTATCACTGCTGGTCAGTGCATCTGATGAGTGATAAGACACTGTTGATTGGCTGACGGAAAGGTCGTTCTACTGGTATCGAGAGTCATTTTACAAAAGAGACCTTTTGATAGGCTTAAACTTAACATAATCTCGACTAACTCCAAAAAAGTTAAATAGAAGCCAGAAGCTGTCGACTGACCTGATCTAATCACATAGAGAGAGAGACATGTTGTCTTTTACTTCTGTTTCTGAGTTGTGCTTCTAGCCTGCTGTCTGCACTGATTGCTCACTGTCTCAGCAGTGTATGTCATTGTCTGTTAACAGAGCTGCAGTTGAAGCCGGAACACAAACCGATGCAGCACTTGAAGAACTGGAAAAGCCGTATCGTCGTCATGTTCACTGATCAAGATCCAGACAGAGAAGACGCACAGCTGTTCTGGCGTCGAGATGCCATCCTCACCATTGACATGGAGAAGAAGGTGACCTGTGATGTCTTCTGCACTGGTTTTATTATTTCAGTTTTATTAAGTGTATGAATTATTTTGATTGTAAACATAATTTTTATTTTTACCCTTGGCAACCGTGATTCTGAGGTATTTGAAAATGAAAAATGTAAAGGAGTGATTATCAGTTCATGCATGTCATGTGGGAGAACAGCATTGATTGAAACACTGCATCAACTGAGTTCCTGTAAAACAGAAAACTGGTTTCGCAGATTTTCATTGAAATCTCAACCAGTCTCTGACAGAGGTTTGAGAGAAACTGTCTGGATGAACTCCCTAATTCTCAAAAGCAATGGGAGCAAACACGGAACAGTCATCCAAACCATTGTGTCTTTACTCCTTGCCCGATGCAGTTTGTTTGGCTGCCAACCCTACCTTACAAGTGACACGTGATATGTATGAAACAGGCAGAATGACTAGTACTATTAGTATATTGTGTAATTTATTATATATCTGTTCGTTAGCTTTTCGTTGTTGATGTTGGCTGTGAAGGTGAAGAATTCAGTGGCAGTGAATCTGCTGTTCATGGAAGCATATCACAATTACATCAAGTGCTTATATCCGTGTGCAAATACAGACGCTACAGTTCTTGCTGGAATACTGATGCAGCTTAACAATGGCGACTATGATCCATTGCGGCCTGTTAATACCATTGTCAAGTATGGACAGTTTTACTCGGGTTTTCTCCATAGAGCTTGCTGTTGTCTTATGGCTAAGCATCTTATATTGAGCTGGTATGAGATGTCGAGTATTGACTGTTGATTGTTAGCTTACAACCCTAGTCATCGTTAACTCATTGCCCATCACAGAGAAGGGAGTACAAATTAATGGTAACTTTTCCATTGGTGCCTTGGCAACTGTTCCTGTGGAAACATTTCTCTGCCACAGGTCGCATGATGCAACAAAGCCTGTCACATACTCATGTATGCCTGGCCAGTAAAATTTTTGGGATATGACTTGATGTACGGTAATGTTGTTTTTCTGAGTATCAGTTTATAGTTTATTTATTTATTGGCTTTAATTGTTTTTTTATTATGTTATTATTATTATTGCTACTATTATAGTACGTTTTTAGGTAATTTTTTAATGTATTTGTTACTTAGTGTACTTTGATACTGTTGGTTGGGTCTTTTGACCTGTAAAAACCGTCTCCCAGATAACCTACTCTGTTGGTGGAGACGTTAAACACTGCTCAATCCAATCCTATACTTAGTGTGTTAATCTTCAGGAGATGTTACAGTGCTATGACTTAAGTTGTCTGTCTATATAAAGAGATTGTTGATTTGACTTAACTTTCAGCCACTATCCTCATCTGTCTCACCGAAAGTTCACTTTCTTGCTCGTCCATTTGCTCTGTTACATGCTTGTCTATATACATTCATTGTAGTGTCAGTGTTCAGTATTCAGCAGTGAAGGTAGACATTATTGATGTGAGTTTTGACTGGTGTTTGGTAGTGAGAGATTGCTAGAGCAGATGGTGCCATCATCACTGCTGTCCAACAGAAACTCAAACTGGACCAAGTGTGTTCTCGATCAGTACAAGCATTACAGTCGTAACCTTGCCAAGAGAGATCGCTCAATCTTGGTATGATCCATGCCTGCATCACTGTTTATTGTCGGACATTGTTCTTGTTTTTAATTTTCTGTATATTTTGATACCCATTTGATACCGTGTCAGCTGTCAATATTTGAAGTGCTCAGGTCTTCAACAATCCGTCGTTGTCAAGACAGCTCTCGTGTTGACACCGATCACAGACAAAACAGCAAAAAGAACTCTAGATTTATACGTAAGATATAAAATGCTGTAGTCACCACCGCTATATTCGACAACCAGGTAAGCAGAGAAGATGGTGTAAGCCGTGCTGTGCTGGTCTTCTGTGTTTGTGTTGGCATATAGACCAATATATTCTGATAGAGCTCATTGATACGAATTCAACAACACACTGAAGATATGCGAAATCAGCATGATCTGAGTTGTCAGGTTTATCCAGTAAACTGTATTTAAAATTAAGCAGAATTGAGCAGATGATCTCCGCTATGAGAAACGTGTGTCATTGGTCGGCAACTAGAGTGCAGAGTTGTCAGTACAAATCAACTAATTTGTGTTATATTCTGAGTGAATGTTGTCATGATTCATGACCATGCAGCACTTTCCCAACACAAGCAGCTCTGTTGTCAGTTTTGTGCCAACTCAGCGAGCCTTGAATGCACTGTGGATGTTGACAATTGCTAAGCATTTGCTTGTTTTTTTTGTTCTTCAGGTTCTGCAAATGCATTTTCTTACTGTTTGTTGGAACTTAATAGCGTACGGATCAGCATTTTTTACAGGCTCTGTACGAAAGGTACAACATGGTTTTATATATCAAAATATGTATCATAGCTGTTACTTTCTTGATTTCCTTGTTGCTTCATTCATAATCATCAGCCTTGTTTGATGTGATTACCATATAATGCATCATAACAACTACATATCTTCGTGAATGTCGTGATTATTTCTCACAACATTACAGTGATTGTATAGGCATTGTTCTCCCGATATGGTGGTTTTGAGCCAAGCCAGTTGTAGTATGAGGTTATGGGATCTGAGATCCTGTTCTACAGTGCTCTTGTGTGTATGGTGATGCCTCAGTAGTCTCCTCCAGTCCTTATATAACAATAAAACATTTTATTCAAATACAGGAAGTCTGTTGGGTGACTTGCTGTGTTGCATTGACTTAACATCGTCTACAGTGTGTTGACACTCGCAGTTGTTGCAGGGCAACAAGCCGTTGACGCCTGTATTTATCGCTGTGAACGATGTTGGCCTTCATCTTATTGCCGTTGATACAAAGGTAAATCTGTGTTACATAAGAACTGTATTATGAATGTTAATAAGATCTACACTGTGTTCAGAAAAAAAAAACACCCGCTCACATTTTCTTTTATATCTCCATGAGTGATGTGTAGATTTAAACAAAAATTGCAGTAAATATACCCAAGGAATGGCAAATTCTGAAAATGTAGAAATTAGATATTCATTGGGGCCGATGACGTCATTATGACGTCACATTTGTAAAGGTTTGTAAATAAGGACCTACAGACAGAACACAGCCTTATTTCACAGCATAATTCAACGACTGATAATTAATAATAATCAGGCTATTTAACATACGTTAACAAGAATATCACTTAGTCACTGATGAATTGAAATGTCATAACTTGTGCTCAAAATATGCGCCTTTCTGTTTAACACAAGTGTGGATTTGTTTGCATGAGTCACCTGCGACATTCAGTTGCTGTAACATTATTTCGCATCAGTGGTAATCGAACTTAATCTGGTTTATGAATGAAAAATTGTTTAATGTTAAATTGTCTTAAATTCCACCATACAATACACGATACGACTATGTCTATGCACCAGCAAGTATCCTGTACTCGCAAAAGAATGAGTATATGGGCTGATGGCTTATTGCACGCTGTAAACTCGCTCTAACTTTAGCCAGATAAATATGACGTCATAATTACGTCATCGGCCGCAATGAATATCTAATTTCTACATTGTCAGAATCTATCTTTCCTTTGGTATATTCACTGCAGTTTTTGTTTAAATCCACGCATCATTCATGGAGATATGAAAGAAAATGTGAGTGGGTGTTTTTTTTCTGAACACAGTGTACATCTCGTCAATATGGTTGCCCACTCTGCCACACCGAGAGCGAAAACCATTGTGTTTTGTGAATGTTCATTTATTTTTTCCGACATCATTTAGGCAGAATTCTCAAGACTTTTCCACATGCTGTACACCACAGCTGGTCCTCTTCAATGTCTCCTAAAACAAATTCCCAATTTTCATCACTTTTTGTTTTTCATTCCATTGTGCAAAGGGGCATCACAAATGCAAAACAGGCTTGATTATGCTATATATGTGTGCCAAATTTGACAGGGGTTTGACAAATACAAAGACCTCAGATTTGAGCAGGGGTAAAACAAAATGTACATTTTGGGCCTATAACTCATACGACATAAGATAGGCATAAGCATTGTGAGGTTTCGTCAATAGCTGGGCTTTTGCCTTTTATGCTTTTCATAGTTGTGTCTGTTTATAACTTGTATATTGAGTTTTTGAGGACTGCAGACGTTTAGTACCATCACTCAGACACACGCGGCTACGTTTGCTGCTGTAGACGATGTGGAAGAGCTTCATGTACAAAGATTTTGACTGGATGTTGAACCGAAATGGAGACCGTCCTACTTTAGAAATAAAAGCAAAGGGCTTGAGCAGGCAGCCAACATGTATACTCACAAAACAGGTATCTCATTTACTGATAAAAGACTACAGATAAATTGCTACTTGTGTAAAGGTAAACAATATGTTATCAGCATAAGAGTTGGAGTGTGCAGTGACTCCTCTGCTGAAAGATATATATTTCTTGGTATTCTTTTGCAATAGTCATTGTCAAATGCTGTGGACAAAAGTACTAGACAGTGCTTGATTAGCGGTTCTATCTTACTAACCGTGAGTTGTTGCCGTACGAATTTGATAAAACGTTTCAGTATGATACCAAGTGGCATAAAATAGGAAAGCTGCATCTTGGACTTTGTAAAGCTGTACTGGCAGCAAGGCATCGATGACCGTCGTCATGTCTGCACAGCGTACCAACTTTATAAAAGACACCGTTAGTAGCTGTGTTTAGGGTGCATTCACATTGATACGAGTAAGAGTCCGGGTACCTGTATACGGGTTCCAGTAAACACGAGTTTGTGTGTATTCCAATAGTGGCCGTTCACATTTACACAGGTACTGTACGAGTACGAGTTACCTGTGAATTTCACTCGTACGAGCAGTTTCTGAGCAGGTCGTGTTTTTATCCAACCCGTATGATGTAAACAAAACAAAAATTTGTATAAATTTAATTTATACACGGCCATTACGCATATTTTACGTCATAAATTACATCACTGTTAATTATTCATTGGTAGGGGTGTGCGATTAGTAGAATTAATAACGATTTAGTGGAATATTGTTACTTTTTCACAAAGCATTTTCTCGATTCGATTTTTCTGGAGATTGTCGGTAGACACGCGTTGAGTTGTCCTTGTACAAGTGACCATGAACGCTCACTCGTATGGGTGAAGCTTGTACGAGCCGTAAACTGAA
>Ga0056114_1000579_pt1 | contig 13457 bp, 8 predicted proteins | sample WorMetHERISLAND1_FD_77005 | JGI IMG/M metagenome (GOLD analysis project Ga0056114, IMG submission 77005) | Marine gutless worms symbiont microbial communities from Max Planck institute for Marine Microbiology, Germany - Olavius loisae HERON... ...
CACCTGTTCCTAAAGGAGTGCGAATGGCGGTTCAATGGAGGTGATCACCGGGAACTGCTTAACCAATTAAAGACATGGGTGAATTCGAGACAAAAACGTCCTTAGCTAGGACAGCCCCAAGAACTATGCGACGAAGGAGCAGGAGGCGTTTCTTGCCGACACGGTAAAGGGCGCCGCCGTCGAAGAGGTCGCCCGCCTGCGCAAGATCGCCATCGCCAACCCGACGACCGGGACCACGGAAGGGATCGAGGCAACCTATTGGTTCCAGACGATCACCAAGAAGATCGAGCTCCTGAAAACGGTTGAAGACAAGGTGGCCCGAGACTTGACGATCCTATTGGACGAGGTCGAGGGGCAGGCGAGCACGGGATTCTGGTTGGCAACAATCATATCGCTGGTGGTTACCGCCATTACGCTCGTCGTGGCGATTGTCATTTCGACCGGCATCACCGGTCCGCTCGGCGCCGTGACCACGGTCACCCAGAGATTGGCTGATGGCGATAACACGGTCGACATCGTCGGCGCTGAGCGCGGCGACGAAATCGGCGACATCGCGAAAACGGTCGAGGTTTTCAAGGAAAATGCCTTGCGCGTCGAGCGCATGGCCGCCGAGCAGGCGGAGGCTGAAAAGCGGGCCGAAATCGAAAAACGCGAAGCTTTGGAAAAACTCGCCGGCTCATTCGAATCGAGCGTCGGCGGTGTCGTCAATTCGGTCGCCAATGCGGCGACGGAGCTCAACGCCTCTTCCAGCGAAATGGTGACGACGGCCGAAGACATGCGCGAGCGCTCGAACCGGGTGGCCACCGCCTCGCAGCAGGCCGACAGCAACGTCCAGACGGTCGCCGCGGCGGCGGAGGAACTCAGCTCGTCCATTTCGGAGATCAGCCGGCAAGTCTCGAACGCGTCAACCATTGTCGATGACGCCGTCGGCTCAGCCGGTGCCGCCAACGAAAAAGTCGGCACACCTGCCGAGAACGCGCAGAAAATCGGCGAGGTGGTGTCCCTGATCACCGACATCGCAGAGCAGACCAACCTGCTGGCTTCGAACGCCACAATCGAGGCGGCGCGCGCCGGCGAGGCCGGCAAGGGGTTCGCCGTCGTCGCCTCCGAGGTCAAGAACCTGGCCAACCAGACCGCCAAGGCGACCGACGAGATCGGCCAGCAGATCACCAATACCCAGGGCGCCACCCAGGAAGCGGTTGCTGCGATCAACCAGATTTCCGAGCACATCCACTCGGTCAGCGAAATCACGGCCGGCATATCGGCGGCCGTCGAAGAACAATCGGCGGCCGTCGAAGAACAATCGGCGGCGACCCAGGAAATCGCCCGCAACGTCGAACAGGCGTCGCACGGTACATCGGAAGTCTCGTCCAACGTGTCCGGCGTCTCGCAGTCCGCGGACACCACGGGCGCCGCGGCCACGCAAATCAGAAGCGCTTCGTCCGAATTGAGCAAACAGGCGGAGAAACTGCGGGGCGAAGTGGATCAGTTCCTACAGCACGTGAGAACGGCCTGACCGCAGGTCCTCAGCAGGGAGCAATAGGGGAGGCAAAGCCGCCTCCCCTTCTCTTTTTCGCCCGGCCAACCGGCGACCGCTCGACATACCGCCCGCATTGACAGAACCGGTCGACCCAATTATCTGTTGCGGGCCGTAAATCTGGCCGACCGGGGCGTCGCCTGAACACCCTATCGGGCCGAAAATCCAAGGTGTCGAACGATGTTCCAAGCCCTCGCCAAACGGATGTTTGGCTCCGCCAACGAGCGGTACCTAAAAGGCCTGCAAAAGTATGTTGATTCGGTCAACGCCATGGAGCCCGAACTCGAGGCTCTCAGCGACGACGAATTGAAGGCGCGTACACCTTGGCTGCGCGAGCGTCTCGAGAACGGCGAGGGCCTGGACGACGTATTGGTCGATGCCTTCGCGACGGTCCGTGAGGCGTCCAAACGCACTCTCGGTCAACGTCACTTCGACGTCCAGATCATCGGCGGCATCATTCTTCACCGGGGCATGATCTCGGAAATGAAGACCGGCGAGGGTAAGACCCTGGTCGCCACGCTCGCCGTCTATCTCAACGCGCTGAAGGGCGAAGGGGTTCACGTCGTTACCGTCAACGACTACTTGGCCCAGCGCGACGCCGAGTGGATGGGGCAGATCTATACCTTTCTCGGGCTCACCGTCGGCTGCATCGTGCACGGCATCGACGACGACGTCAGGCGTGCCCAATACGCTTGTGACGTCACCTACGGCACCAACAACGAACTCGGCTTCGACTACCTGCGCGACAACATGAAGTTCACGCTCGAAGACATGGTGCAACGCGAGTTCAACTTCGCCATCGTCGACGAGGTCGACAGCATCCTCATCGACGAAGCGCGGACACCGCTCATCATTTCGGGACCGACCGACGACAACTCGGACCTCTACACCGCCATCAACAAGCTGATCCCGAACCTCACCGAGGAGGATTACGAGAAGGACGAAAAGGCGAGGAGTGTCGCCTTCACCGAGGCCGGCACGGAAAAGATCGAAGTTCTGCTGCGCGAGGCCGGCCTGCTCGAGGAGGGCAACCTTTACGACATTCAGAACGTCTCCTACGTGCACCACGCCAACCAGGCGTTGCGCGCCCACACGCTATTCGAGCGCGACACGGACTATATCGTCAAGGACAACCAGGTCATCATCGTCGACGAGTTCACGGGCCGCATGATGGAGGGGCGGCGTTATTCGGAAGGCCTGCACCAGGCGCTGGAAGCCAAGGAACACGTGCAAATCCAGAACGAGAACCAGACGCTGGCCTCGATCACCTTCCAGAACTATTTCCGCCTCTATCCGAAACTGGCCGGCATGACCGGTACGGCGATGACCGAGGCCGGCGAGTTTTCCGAGATCTACGGCCCCGAAGTGATCGATATTCCGACCAACGTGCCCTGCGTACGCAACGACATGGATGACGAGGTCTACCGGACGGTGGCCGAGAAGGACGGGGCCATCGTCGGTCTCATCAAGGATTGCCAGAAACGGGGCCAGCCGGCCCTGGTCGGCACCGTCTCGATCGAGAAGTCCGAGCACCTCGCGGCGCTCCTTAAGAAAGAGAAGATCGCGCACAACGTGCTCAACGCCCGCTACCATGAGCAGGAAGCCTTCATCATCGCCCAGGCCGGCCAACCGGGAACGGTGACCATCGCCACCAACATGGCCGGGCGCGGCACCGACATCCAGCTCGGCGGCAACCTGGACATGCGGGTCAAACAGGAGGTTAACGCGGAACCCGGCAGCGACGCCTACGAACGGCATGCCGAGAAGATCCGCCAGGAAATCGAGGCCAACAAGAAGGTCGTTCTCGAAGCCGGCGGTCTCTTCGTCGTCGGCACCGAACGTCACGAGAGCCGGCGCGTCGACAACCAGTTACGCGGCCGCTCCGGGCGCCAGGGCGACCCGGGCGCTTCATGCTTCTTTTTGTCGTTGGAAGACGACCTGATGCGCATTTTCGGGTCCGACCGGATCGACGGCATGCTGCAGAAGCTTGGCCTCGAGGAGGGCGAAGCCATCGTCCATCCCTGGGTCAACAAGGCTCTCGAGAAGGCGCAGCAGAAGGTCGAGGCCCGCAACTTCGAGATTCGTAAGAACCTGCTGAAGTTCGACGACGTGATGAACGATCAGCGCAAGGTCATTTACGAACAGCGCAAGGAACTGATGGCCACCGAAGACGTCTCCGCGGATGTCAACGACATGCGCTATCAGGTGATCGACGACATGATCGCACGGTGCATCCCGGCAAAGGCCTATGCCGAGCAGTGGGACATGGACGCCCTTCACGAGGAGGTCCTGCGCGTGCTGGCCATGGACCAGCCAGTTCAGGACTGGGCCAAGGAGGAAGGCATCGCGGACAAAGAGATCCGTGAACGCCTGATCGACGCCACCGACCGCAAAATGGCGGAAAAGGCCGCCAACTACGGCCCCGAGATCATGCGCAGCGTCGAAAAGAGCCTGCTTTTGCAGTTGCTCGACCAGTTGTGGAAAGAACACCTGCTGACCCTGGATCACCTGCGCCAGGGTATCGGGCTCAGGGCCTACGGCCAGCGCGATCCCCTGAACGAATACAAGCAGGAAGCCTTCACGCTGTTCGAGGAGATGCTGGACTCTCTGCGCGAACGGGTCACCCAGGTCCTGGCTCATGTCGAACTACAGATGACCGATCATGCCGACCCCTTCTTCCAACCCCGTGAGCAGCAGATGACGGCCAGCCATGCCGACCCGGACGGCATGGCCATGGAAGGCGAGGAGGCACAACGGCAAGGGCCGCTGGACCACATCCCGCAGCTGCCCATGAACACCCGCAAGGCGGCCGACACGATCGATCCCAACGACCCGTCGACCTGGGGCCGGGTTCCGAGAAACGCCCCCTGCCCCTGCGGGTCCGGCAAGAAATACAAACACTGCCACGGGAAAGCGGCGTAGTTTTAGATCGTTTTTGAATTCGAATCCGTCAATCGGGACGGCGCCTGAAGCAAGAGGGTTCTCGCCGGCTGTACGGCTTTAAACCTAGCCGAGCCCCTTTTGGCCCATGGCCAGAAACTTCTCGCGGCGGTCGGCTTTCAGGGCCTCACCGTCCAATCCGGAGAGTTCCGAAAAGGCTTTTTCGATGGCCTCGCCGACCGAACGGATGGTTGTTTCCGGCTCGCGATGGGCGCCCCCCACCGGCTCATCGATAGCGCGGTCGATAATGCCGAGGGCCAGGAGATCGGACGCCGTCAGTTTGAGCGCGTTGGCCGCTTCCTCGGCCTGTTCGCCATCGCGCCACAGGATCGAGGCACAGCCTTCCGGCGAGATCACCGAATAGATCGAATGCTCGAGCATCAGGACCCGGTTGGCGGTGGCCAACGCGATGGCGCCGCCCGAACCGCCCTCGCCGATGACCGTACTGACGAAGGGAACGCTTAAGCCCAAACAAACCTCGATGGAACGTGCGATGGCTTCGGCCTGGCCGCGGGCTTCGGCATCGACCCCGGGATAGGCGCCGGGCGTGTCGACGAAGGTCAGGACCGGCAGTTCGAAGCGGTCGGCCAGGTCCATCAGACGCTGCGCCTTGCGATAGCCCTCGGGGCGCGCCATGCCGAAGTTGTGCTTGACCCGGTTCTCGGTGTCAGACCCCTTCTCGGTGCCGATGACGACGATCGATTCACCCTGGAACCGTCCCAGGCCGCCGACCACGGCGCTGTCCTCGGCATAGGCACGGTCACCGGCCAAGGGCGTGAAATCGGTTATCAGCGCGCCGATGTAGTCGAGCGCATGGGGCCGGTCGTGGTGACGGGCGACGAGCGCCTTCTGCCAGGGCGTGAGCTTTGCATAGGTCTGGACCAGCAGTCGCTCGACCTTTGTCTGAAGCTTGCCGACCTCTTCGGCGATGTTGACCTCTTCGGAACCGGTCAGGTGACGCAACTCCTCGATCTTGCCCTCCAGTTCGGCGACCGGTTTTTCGAAATCGAGATAGTTGTGCATGGCCGATGTCTAACATGGCCGGGCGGCGTTCACACGCCAAATTGCTCTATGAGCCGCCGTCGGCGCGCAAAAAACGGGTGGCCGGTCGCCCGGTCCACCCGTCAATTTGCGGGTTGAGTTCTGTTCGCTATCAGCCGAGGGCGGCGATCTGTTCCGCCTTCTTGACCATGACCTCGGCCTGTTTGATTGACGCGATGTCGATCAGGCGACCGTCGAGGGTGACCGCACCCTTGCCCTCCTTTTGGGCCTGGTCCATGGCTTCGATGATGCGTTTAGCCTTCTCGACATCGGCCTCCGACGGGCTGAATTCCGAGTTGGCGAGGTCGACCTGGCTCGGGTGGATGGCCCACTTGCCTTCGCAGCCGAGTACGGCGGCGCGCTTGGCCTGGGCGACATAACCGTCGCCATCGCCGATGTCGCCGAACGGGCCGTCGATGGGCCTGAGCCCGTTGGCCCTGGCCGCTACGACCATGCGCGCGATGGCATAGTGCCACATGTCGCCCCAGTGAATATCACGGCTGCCGTCTTCGGCCGGATCGGTGAGCACGTGGTAGTCGGCGTTGGGACCGCCGATGTTGGTGGTCCTCGCCTTGGTCGAAGCGGCGTAGTCGGCAACACCGAAATGGAGTGATTCGTTCCTCGGGCTGGCGGCCGCGATCTCGTGCACGTTCTGCATGCCGAGCGCGGTCTCGATGATCATCTCGAAACCGACGCGTTTGGAGTAGCCCTTGGCTTGTTCGATCTGGGTGACCAGCATGTCGACGGCGTAAATGTCGGCTGCCGTCCCGGCCTTCGGGATCATGATCAGGTCGAGCTTTTCGCCGGCCTGTTCCATGATGTCGACGACGTCACGATACATGTAATGGGTGTCGAGGCCGTTGATTCGGATCGACACGGTTTTTCCTGACCAGTCGAGATCGTTCAACGCCTCGATGATATTCTTGCGTGCCTGCTCCTTGTCACTGGGCGCAACCGCGTCCTCTAGGTCGAGGAACACGACGTCCGCGTTGCCGGCTGCTGCTTTTTCCAAGAACCTCGGGTTCGACCCGGGAACCGCTTGCTCCGAACGGTTCAGTCGCGCCGGCGCCTGTTCGACAATGGTAAAACTCATCCCCTAACTCCTCATAATAAAACGGGCCCTGTATGCGAAATCACCGTCGCCTGCAGGATTTCCCTGACGTTTAATATTGACGGAAAATGAGACAGGGGACGGGGTGATTCAAGCGAAAGGCGGAAATCGCTTCGATAAAAACCTATGCCGACACAGCAAAAACAATGACTCTACGATCGAGTTTGAGAGCGGCAGACCAGTCACACGCGGCAATCTTGGAATTTTGCGTTAGAATTGAGCCGAAATACGAAACTTTGAATGAATTTCATTACCGCCATGACCTTGAATACATAATCCGCCTTTGCTAGCGTCGCCGGACTACAAAAACCAGGGAGAGTAGGGAGTACTCAATCATGAAAAGACGTAAGTTTCTGAAAACCGCCGGCATAGCGGGTGTCGCCGGCGCCGCCGCGGCTTCGACGTTGTCGGCCCCGGCAATCTCACAGGGCATCAAGAAAATGGTCATGGTCTCCACCTGGCCGCGCGATTTCCCGGGCCTCGGCACCGGCGCCCAGCGTTTGGCCGAGCGCGTCGGCATCATGACCGAAGGCAAGATCCAGGTCGAGTATTTCTCCGCCGGCGAACGCGTCGGCGCATTCGACTCCTTTGACGAGGTGGCTTCGGGCAACGCCCAAGGCTATCACGCCGCCGACTACTACTGGAAAGGCAAGCACCTCGGCTGGGCTTACTTCACCGCCGTACCGTTCGGTCTCACCTATTCGGAAATGAACGCCTGGATCCGCTTCGGCGGCGGCCAGGAGTTGTGGGATGAACTGGCGGCCGAATTCGGCCTCAAGTGCGTCATGGCCGGCAACACCGGTGTCCAGATGGGCGGTTGGTTCAACAAGGAAATCAACTCGGCCGACGACCTCAAGGGCCTGAAGATGCGTATTCCGGGTCTCGGCGGCGACGTCATGACCAAACTCGGTGCCTCTTCGGTTTCGCTGCCGGGCGGCCAGATCTACGAGAACCTGGTTTCCGGCGCCATCGACGCCACCGAATGGGTCGGCCCGTGGAACGACAGCTTCATGAAGTTCTACGAAGCCGCCAAGTACTACTACTTCCCGGGCTTCCACGAGCCGGGCTCGATGCTGGCCCTCGGCATGAACAAAAAGTTCTGGGACGGCTTGACGAAAAACGAGCAACTGATCATCGAAGCCGCCGCCGCCTGGGAAAACGACACCATGATGGCGGAATACAACATGAAGAGTGGTGCCGCATTGACCAAGCTGGTCAACGAACAGGGCGTCAAGCTGCGCCAGTTCAACGACGACGTCTACGACAGCTTCGGCGAAGCGGCTGAGGAAGTGTTCGCGGAAGTGCGCGCCCACAGCCCGCTTGCCAAGAAGATCGACGACAGCTTCCGGGCCGCGCGTCAGGATCTTGGCGGCTGGACGAAGATCTCCGACCAGGCTTACCTGTCCCAACGCAACCGGATTCTGGGCGTCTGATCGAAACGATAAAATGAACATATCGGGAGCGGAGTCTATTTCGACTCCGCTCCTGGTGTTTCATGCCTTTCCGGACGCGAATTCAGAACCAATCCTGACTGTTACAGGCTTCTGAGGCGCTTCCGGTCCACGCGCGTGGTGCAATGATATCGAAAATGGCCCGTACCGATAGCGACACGCTCGCCGCCCTGTGCCGTATGATCGGTTGGGGTGCGGTCGTCCTAACGATCGTGTTTCTATTCAACAATTATCTCAATTTCTGGCGAGGCTGGCCGGGTATACCGGCGTTACTGGCGCATCTCGGGGTTTACGGTGATCCCCTTGCGCAACCGCTGAGCGGGCAAGCCCTGACCCTCGCTTGGACCCAATTGATTTTTTATGCGTTGCCAGCGGCGGCGGCCTGCATCTACGTGGTGCGGACACCAAACCAGTCAATGGACTTGGACTCAGAGAGAATCAGCGAGGTCGCCGCTTTCATCATCCGCTGGGCGTTCTGGTCCGTTCTCATCGTCGGGGTCGTCGACGTCGTCATCGCCTTTCTCAGGGTCGAGAACCTCCTCGTGCAGATCGCCGGCGAACACATCGACCGGAATTTCGGCCGCTCCGCGTGGCGTGGCGCCAATATCCATTACCCGATCATGGCCGCCTGTTTCGTCATCGCCTATTTCGTCCGCTCCCTCGGTTTCACCTGGCTGGCGCTGCTCATCGTCATCGCCGAGATCCAGATCGTCATCGCGCGTTTCGTTTTCTCCTATGAACAGCCGTTCATGGCCGACCTCGTTCGCTTCTGGTATGGCGCGCTGTTCCTGTTCGCCAGCCCCTACACGCTCATTCACGAAGGCCACGTGCGCGTTGACATTCTCTATGTCGGGTTCAGCAAGGTCGGCAAGGCCTGGACCAATGCAATGGGATCGCTACTCCTCGGCATGCCGCTCTGCTGGGTCATTCTGCACCGGGGCATGGATACCAAGTCGAGCACGATCAACGGTCCGCTTCTCAGCTACGAGATCACGCAATCCGGATTCGGCATGCATGTGAAATGGATTTTGGCCGCATTCCTCGGCGTCTTCGCCGTCTCAATGATGATCCAGTTCGCCAGCTATTTCGTTAGCTATGCGGCCGTCCTTTTGGGGCGATCGCAGGTCGAGCATGAGGAAGAGGAGCCCCACTTCGCCTGAGGGCGCCGGGAACTGATTGCATATGGAACTGTTTTTCCTCGCCGTTCTCATCCTTTTCATGATGTTCTCACTGGGAGCCGGCTTCTCGGTGGCCTTCTCGCTTCCCGGTTCCGCCATTGCCACCATCGTCCTCGCCGCCATCTGCGGGCAAGTGTTCGAGGGCCGCCCGGACGCCTACTTCGCCCACGGCGACCCGATCCAATGGCTGAACGCCGGCGTCACCAACTTCCGGGGAATCTACTGGGAGTCCGAGCGCGATACTCTGATCGCCATCCCGCTCTTCATCTTCATGGGCATCATGCTCGAACGCTCGAAGATCGCCGAGGACTTGCTCGTCACCATGGGTCAGTTGTTCGGCCCGATCCCAGGCGGCGTCGGTATTTCGGTCGTTTTCGTCGGTGCGCTCCTTGCGGCGACCACGGGCATCGTCGGTGCCACGGTCATCGCCATGGGTCTGATCTCGCTGCCGGTCATGCTGCGCGCAAAGCACTCCCATTCCCTGGCGATGGGAACCATCGCGGCCTCCGGGACCCTCGGCCAGATCATTCCGCCGTCCATCGTTCTCATCATCCTCGCCGACCAGCTGTCAAACGCCACGGACCAGGCGAGCGCTATACGGACCGCCGACTATAAACTGGGCACCGGCCAATTTGCCCTGCCCTCGGAGTTCGACCTGACGTCGACCAGCGCCGGCGACATGTTCCTGGGCGCTTTCCTGCCGGGTTTGGTGCTGGTCGGCCTCTATATCGTATACATCCTCGTCCTGGCCCTCATTCGTCCAAAGTCGGCGCCTCCGGCACCCTTCGAAGGCAAGTACGACATCAAATTCGCGATGCGGGTGCTCCTGGTCCTGGTGCCCCCCTTGACCTTGATCTTCGTGGTCTTGGGCTCGATCATCCTCGGCATCGCTACCGTCAACCAGGCTGGCGCCATTGGTGCAGTCGGCGCCATGACCATGGCCGGCTACCGCCTCAGGGCCGGGGAAAAAAGCGCCTTTTATCCGGCGCTTTTGGCGATCGTCTCGCTGTTCGCGTTGGTCGTCATCCTCAGTGTCTTTGATGTCAACGTTAAGGCCATTCAGACGTCTCATGACGTCCTCGGCGTAACCCTGGCATCCATCGCCTCGACACTGTTTCTGATCTCCGTGGCCTGGAGCGGTTGGCGCACCTACAAGACCGACAACACGCTGCAAGGCGTGATGATTGAAACGGCGAAAACAACGTCGCTGGTGTTCATCATCCTCCTAGGCGCGGCGATGTTGACGGCCGCCTTCCGGGCTTTCGGCGGCGAGGAACTGGTCCGTGATTTCCTGAGCGGCCTGCCTGGCGGTTTCATCACCAAATTCGTCGTCGTCATGGCGGTCATCTTCATCCTCGGCTTCTTCCTCGATTTCATCGAGATCGCCGTCGTCGTGGTGCCGATCATTGCCCCGATCCTGCTGGCCGACCCGACGGCCAACGTCACCGCCGTTTGGCTCGGCGTCATGATCGGCGTCAACATGCAGACTTCGTTCCTGACGCCGCCCTTCGGGTTCGCGCTTTTCTATCTGCGCGGCGTCGCCCCGCCGCAGGTCCGTACCATCCAGATGTACAAGGGTGTCATCCCCTTCATCCTGCTGCAGCTGCTGGGCCTGGTCATCGTCGGGCTGTATCCGCCCTTGGTGAACTATCTCCCGGCCAAGGTGTACCTGACGTCCGAAACCGCACCGCCGCCGAAAAACCCGCGCCTCCAGCTGTGTCTCGAGGGGTACCTATTCGATCAATACGACCGTGTCGGCGAAAAGCTGCGGAGCGAAATCGCAACGGCGAAGACGCTCGATATCAGCTACCTGGCGAGCCGATACAAAAGCTCGCTGACCGAGGGATTCCAGTCGGCCGAGACCGTCTTCAATCGGATCGAGACGGTGCGCACGTCGGCCGCGGCGGTGACCGATTTCCTGCCGCAGTACCGTCCTTCGCATACGGAGGTTCGTGAGATCCGGGTGCGACTGGGCAGCGTCGAGCGGGAGTTGAAGGCGTTGGCTAAGGATCGGCGCCAACTGATCAACGATGAAGCCGCGGTGAAACACCTGGACCGCGAAGTTGCCGCCCTTGAAGAAGAAAAGGCCCGGCTGCTGGAGCTCACACCGGCCGGCTGGGAAGAGGTGCGCAAACGCTACGTCGGGCTCGCCGGTGCCGAGACCAAGGCGCGGCGGCTCTATCGGCGCGCCGTCGACGACGCCTACGAGCCGGTCGTTCAGGTGCGGGCCGTGATCGCCGGTACGGACGACCTGGCGGCCCAGGAAAACGCCATAAAGGCGCTCGCAGATGTCATTGCCAAAGATGACGGCGCCACGGCCATGGCCAAGATCAAGGCCGTCGAGTCTGCCGTCGGCGGTATCGCCGGTGCCAGTCCGGTCAAATCGAAACTGTCTAAAGCCCGGCGCGCCATGAAAGGCGACAACCCGAAACGGGACAAGGCGGCCAAGGAACTGACCGAGGGCATCGCGGCGCTCGAAAAGGAGCTGACCTGGCGCCGCCAGGCGCAGCGACAACTGGCGGCCGGGCTCGCCGCCTATGACGAGGCGATTGCTCAAACCATCGGATTGCGCTCTCAGGCACGTCTGACCGAAGAACAGGCCGAAGTGATCGCCGCCTGCCAGTCCGTCCACCGCGACATCTCGCTGAGTTTCTGAGGGCCGGCCCGACAGACACCTTTGCCGTCCTGGCAATAAAAACCGGCGGGCTCCCGTGGTATTTAGCGGGAAACAGCCACGAACAATCGACGGAGCCGAAAGGGAGGGCGCCATGGATGCCAAACCGGTACTGCTGATCATGCGCAAGCTTTCCGACAACGCGGAAGCCCGCGCCGCCCGGGACTACGACGTGCGCCTCAACCCGGCGGACCAGGTCTACGACACGGACGAACTGCTCGCCAAATGCGAAGGCGTCGATGCTGTCTTGCCCTGCCATTCCGAGCACTTTTCCGCGGATGTCGTCGGACGCCTGCCGGACAGTGTCAAGATTATTGCCAACCATTCCGTCGGCACCGACCATTGCGACCTCGAGGCACTGGCCGCCAAAGGCGTCGTCGTCACCAACACCCCCGACGTGCTGTCTGACGCCACCGCCGAGATCGCCGTCCTCTTGATGCTCGGCGCGGCGGGCCAGCGAGGGCGACCGCATGATGCGGGCCGGCACCTGGGATTTCTGGAGCCCGTCGTTCATGGTCGGCACCCAGGTGACCGGCAAGCGCTCAGGGATCATCGGCATGGGCCGCGTCGGTCAGGTCATGGCGCGACGCGGGCGTGGTTTCGACATGGAAGTCCACTACTATAACCGGAGCCGCCTGTCTCCCGACCGGGAACAAGGCGCCGTCTATCACGATACCGTCGAAGATCTTCTTTCGGTTTCCGACGTGCTGTCACTGCACTGCCCGGCGACGCCGGAGACCACGAACTTCATGAATGCCGATATGTTCAGCCGCCTCCCGGACGGCGCCATATTCGTCAACACGGCGCGCGGCGCCCTGGTCGACGAAGGCGCCCTTATCGAAGCCTTGAAATCGGGCAAGATCGCGGCTGCCGGTCTCGACGTCTTTCAGACGGAACCGGGCGGCAATCCGTCGTTCGCAGAACTGGAGAACGTCTTCATGATGCCGCACGTCGGCAGCGCCACCTTCGACACGCGCGACGCCATGGGCTTCAGGGCCCTGGACAACCTGGACGCCTTTTTCGCGGGTGGTGAACCGCGTGACAGATTGGTTTAAGAGCGGACGATCCGCCGTGCCGGCCATGTTTCGACCAAAGAAAACTCTACGTCACTTGTTCTCCTGCTATAAAGGTTGATCTCAATCGCCAAATCACTTGTTACGCCGCGTCAAAAACAAAGGCATATAAACGCTTGTGAACTCCGAGCGGACTGCAAAGAATATGCATAATAAAAATGTTGGTTTGGTCGTGGCAGGATTAGGTCAACCAAGGGAGGGACTAATTTGCCGATCTAACGAACTTGAAACCATTACTCAGTGTGCAGTTCGAGCGTCACCCGGCCGTGTCGTGTCGATCAGTGTCGCTAGAACATTGAACGTGCCAGGATGGGAGGACAAATCATGGCAAAAACAAGGGGCTGTCCTAGCTAAGCGAGATGCTTGGGCTAGGATTGCAGGATGTATGCGAGAAGAAGCCGGCTCAGTGGTTGGAAGCGTGATCGTTTGATGGAGCACTTTGTGGCGGCGAC
>Ga0056114_1000580_pt1 | contig 13452 bp, 6 predicted proteins | sample WorMetHERISLAND1_FD_77005 | JGI IMG/M metagenome (GOLD analysis project Ga0056114, IMG submission 77005) | Marine gutless worms symbiont microbial communities from Max Planck institute for Marine Microbiology, Germany - Olavius loisae HERON... ...
CCCCCTGTTGATTTGAGCATCGGAGACATTCGATCGCAAATTGCGGCCGAATGGTTACAGATAGCGCAACGGTCACAATGGAGAGCCTATAGGAAACCACCATCGCTCTTTCTAATGGTGCCATCGCTGACCCCCTACGACATCCCCTTCCCCCAAAATGGGGGTTTCATATGCCCCAACATACGCGAATGGCCATATCTCTGCAATGGGTGATCCGATCCACTTCATGTTTGGTTCTAGGGTAGGGTTTTCGGGGACGGCGGATCGAACGGCGCTATTTACGGTTCGAACAAATCCAAGATGGCGGCACGGCCATGTTGGAAAAATTTCAAGTGGCGATATCTCCGCAACCGGTCGCCCGATCCACTTCATAGTTTGTTCTAGGGTGGGGTTTTCGGGGACGGCGGATCTAATGGCGCTATTTTCGATTCGAACAAATTCAAGATTGTGGCCGCCGCCATCTTGGATAATTTCGAATGGCCATATCTCCGCAACGGCTCACGATCTACTTATATAGCGCGCATCGCGCGGTCATCTTTGCGATAGCACAGCTTTCTTGTTTATCATGCATGCATATGTTATTGTTCATTCACTATCGGAGCTTTAGTTTTCCACTAAAAGTAGCCTAATTACACGCTCAGCTTCTTGCGTTGCTGTCTTGTCGTGGGATTTGGAACTGGCAGCCGTGTAGTGAAGCGGAAATAAGACTGTGATGACGTATTAAATCCCGGATAAGTCGAATAAACGAACGACAGGAGACTCGATTAGTAGTCGGACGCGTATCAGGCAATTCTGACATTTGAAATAGGCTAACGACGTTTTGCTTTCAAGGGATCATTCTGGTAACATCATTTACATTAGTTGCATCCTTTTCATGTGACCTAGATCTCCGACTAATACGACAGAGGACTTTGGGCGGAGAATATATGAGCAAGGTATTATTGAAAGGGAGAAAATAGACGAGCTGTAGGGCCTAGTTAAAATGATTTGAATATGACTTAACCTGTCATATTGTCATACAGGTGGTCTAACTTTTGTTTTTACTATAAGTTTAATTATTCTATTATAAATAGTCATAATGACAACGTCTGCTGTTGTTGAATGACAACTGCGGTTTAATTAGTGATGTTAATTAATTAGTGATGTTTGGATTATTCAGTTATTCGGTCCTGCTGTTGGCTCTCACTTACGTCATTCCGCTGGCCGTGCTGGCGGTCACCTACACGCGTATTGGGTTGGAGCTTTGGGGCAGCAAGACGATTGGCGAGAGGACCGCCAGCCAGGACGGAACACTCAAGTCCAAACGCAAGGTAGACCTACAGTCTTAATCTGTCTCATGCAGTGAAGTATTAGACTTCCAAACTTTGAGGCCATTCAGCTCGTATTTTACAGACAGGTGCCTGCTTATTTACACTGTATAATTGTGTCGGATAGGCCTAATATCTAGGGTCCAGCCTATATTCCCGTACAAATTTTGGGTTCAGAAATTTTAACTGCAGAAATGTGCTGTATAGGTTCATATGACTTTCAAATCCCGGGCGGTCAGTCACCCTGATATTATGACGTCATCCTGCATGTGACGTCATCAAAAGGTGGATTTAACTTGTACGCTCTGCAGAGCCCCAAAGAAGTATTTTGACATAGTATGAACGATATATAGGCATTGGCCCTACGACACAATCCATCGGTCCTGCGTGTGTTCATTATTCTACAAATGAACGTACGTTTTTATGCAAATATTGTACAATCGACGTATAGTTTATAGGCCTACTAGTTTAAATTCATTGATTTCAATAATGTTAACAAAAACAACAACAACAACAATAACAACGATATCTGTGATAATTCTCTTCATTGATCGAAACAAGAACGGTGTCAGTACATTTCACCGACTCCAGCGATCCGTTAAATACGCGTCACCGGCCGGACAGTTGGGGTCAGGTTGTTGCCTCGCCGTGGCCAGTGAGGTGGATGAAGTCGGTGGAATGTTTATTGACGGACGGACAGCCATCAGTGCGATTACTGCTGCCGTATAACAGTGACTGTGCTGGACACCGGAAAGGAATGCGCGATATTAGATCGCACATATCTGTCTCACGGTTGGCTGGTGGGCCCCACTAATTCGTAGGCCATCTCTCGAAGGCAATATTTTACACATCTAATAACCCATCCAACAAGGTCAAAGCAATAACTTGAGATGGCTAATCATCCGGACAGACAGTTCTCAATATCACCAAGACCACCTCACCACGTTGCAATAATTCAGCATGCATGTACACAAAAATACAATAAACGACAACAGAAGCTTCTATAAATCTATCGCGTACAAAGACAGTCAGTGAATCCAGTGACAAGAAGCCAAGTCTGGTATAGGCGGGGCCGCGAATGAGCAGCTCAAAATGATTGTGCAACCATAGAATACGCTGCACAATACCACTACAGCCTAGAGAGCAGTTCTGGCAATATTCCCTCCTGCTCCTAACCAAATTATAGCTCAGATGGGGCTAAATAGTGTTCGCGGGTCTCCCGCGTTAACAAGCTATAGATACATCACTCTGAGTCTGAGAAACGAGTTTTCGGTGGTCGGTTCGTCTTGCCTCTATAGGTGCGTTTGTGTTGTAGTTTAAATCTGTAGTTGTAAAGCCATGCAATTTATATGCATATCTTATATTTTGTAACTATCGATTGACGTGAGTTTCTACGCTGGATGCGCCGACAGATAGTGAAGATGATGATCGTGATTGTGGCGATCTTCGCTGCTTGCCTGCTGCCGCAGCACGTTTGCTTCTTCATTGCTAACCAGCATCCACACATACTGGAAAACACGTGGTTTCAGCCGGTCTACCTGGCCATCTACTGGCTGGCCATGAGCAACGCCATGTATAACCCGCTCGTCTACTGCTGGATGAATGACAGGTAACAGACATGCAACTGTTCGATCGACTGACAATTAACATGCCGGAGAAACGTATCTCTAATAAACTTTTCGCATTATTTTGGTTATAATTTGTAGTAGGCCTATTATTCATAATTCTGAACTCAGGTAAACAGAGTTTACCTGACTCCAGGCCTACTACAAATTATAACCAGTCAAGTTTTTAAAGACATTTATTGATTTTTTTACCAACGTTCAATGTTATTTTACTAAACACTTTTACTCAGAGACATTTATTGTATTCTAACCTCTGCGTCTATTCATTTGTATCATGTGCGTTTGTCGTATGTTATTAAAGGATTTACTTACTTAGGATTTACTTACTCCAGAATTATGAATATGACTATGAATATGACTGAATGCGACTTCGTTTTGTATAAATTTACACCTTACTTACTTACTTAACTATGACGCAAACAGTTGTGGATGCTCCTAAATTGTATCATATAATGTTGCATATCTTCAGTTGTTGCGAATGCACTTCATATAAGCATTAATCAGTAAACGAGTGCAATGGTTTGGCCTTCTCATTCGATAAAGGATTTAGTGAACTCTGTCTGTGTTTAAGTCGAAAAGTAACACGATAAAATTGCAAAACAAACACCTTACTGATGACTTATTTCATTTACAACGCTACGGTGTTTTTTTTATAATTTTAGCTAGAAACCAGAGTTCAAATGTTAAAAAATAAAATTATAACTTTTGAAAATTTAGTGAAAGTTATTAGGCTACTAACAGTAGAGAGTTCCACCCGCTTCACAGAATTAAAGTGTCGACAGCTGCCGATCATTATGAAACGATGCCAAGCCCAGCACGTTAACTGTCAGATCTTTCAAGTGGCCATGCATCTTAGTACCTGTAAAATGCTATCATCATTTTTTGTTAACATTACGGTCAATGGCAAATCAGCTGTCTGACCACCTGCAGCAGCATTTTAATCGACACGCGCCGTGAACCGCCTAGGCAGCTGATATCGTAGCAATATCATCGGTAAAAACCTGTAGCTATATTTACCTCATCATTATTGACAGGACCGAATTTATAATTGCACTGATGCAGTCCCCGTACTAATTTTGGGGAACCCCAGTACTCATTTATTTTCAATAATGTAGGCCTAAACCAACGGCTACGCAAAAATGGCCAAAAGAAGAAGAGGCAATTCTGTAGAAAGTCAATAATTACTTTAAACAGCTGTTACTTACTACTTACTACAGAGAACATTGGATGCGTCGGCAGGTTCCGTAGCGGCTTCAAATACGCTCTGCGATGGCTGCCGTGCATCAAGTGGACTTCGAAGGACGCGCGCGGCTTCTGGGGTTTCACGGCTGCGCGTAACGCAAGTGTCGGCGACCCAATGACTCGCTGCTCGTACGCGCTCGTTTGCGGTCCAACGGGCAGCGTCAGGGCGGACAGAGGAGGCAGGAACAACGCCATGGGGTCGTCGTACCGTCGACAACATCGACCGAGCTTCGACGCTGCCGGTCAACCGCTCGGAGAACGTCGTTCCAAACTACGAACGCCCGGGTCGTTTGCAGTGGTCAAATTTCACTCCAAGTACGACAACGGACCAGTGGACAACTGCTAGCCACAGCCGTGCTTCGACGAGCGATCAGTCTCGTTCAGGACAGTTCAGTTGGAATGGTTTAATTGTTGAAAAGTAAGCTAAGATAGCCAGTTTAGAGACAGGTAATTGAAGGCCGATGAGATGTTCGTGATGTATAGATCACACTCACAGATTAACCCTTTGACTCCACTCCCATTGTTGCCATGTGGGCTCAGCTATAAAGCATCCTGTGCCAAACTAGGTTAAGCCGTCATTTGTAATTTTTGACACCCTGGCACTCTGACGCTCAGTCCTGAGCGTCAGCGTGCTCGGATGTCAAAAATTACAAATGACGGCTTAACCTGGTCTGGCACATGATGCTTTATAGCTGTACCCGTAATGGCAACAGTGGGCGTCAAAGGGTTAACTTGCATGAATTTTCGGTCTTCGTGTTTCGTAGAAGACAAATCTAGTTCTACTGCTACGGTAAACATGCCGCTTTTGTGAGTTTGCGCTCTGTTAGGTCTCTCCCTCTACGAGTTAAAATCATACGTATAAGATATTAATTTTTGCTTTTTTAACAGCTGAAAAACGGCCAGACCGCGGTTCTACGTGAGATGGGTCTTTCTTTGAGCGGTCAACAGAAATATCTGTTTGCTAGGAAGTTGCACGGTTCAACGACTGATCGCCACTTGATTCACGGCTTCAGGTAGGCTGTACAAAGGGACCGCCGGTAAATATACCGTTTTGTAACCAGTTACCTCCGATGTTGTTGCCGTATTCCTCGCATGGTTGACTGCTGTGACGTCGTGTTTGTTGTAATCAGTTAAAATGCTGTGATATCTGGCCAGGCATGTCGTACTTGTCCACCCTGCGTCCAGAGACGAGTATTGTACACTGTAATATATCAACCGTGTACCATAAAAATGAACCGATACTTACTACTTAATCCATCCAACTTGTTTAAATGTTAGTCGATTTTTTTTAAATTCTTCCACCGCTGAAAACAGAATTAAATTACCAGCAAAACTCATATAACCTATGTTTCATGATTCATGTTTCATGATGAAACATAGGTTATATGAGTTTTGCTGGTAATTTAATTCTGTTTTCAGCGGTGGAAGAATTTTAAAAAAATCGACTAACATTTAAACAAGTTGGATGGATTAAGTAGTAAGTATCGGTTCATTTTTATGGTACACGGTTGATATATTACACGTTATGCACGTTCCCGCATCACCTTGGGGAAGTTAAAAGCTAGAATTTATAGCAAACTTCAGCAGATGCACTTAAAATCATATCATTAGTGTCATATTTGACCAAAAAAACGAAACTTCGAAAGTTGCTACGCAGCTAAAGATGCCGTCAGATTGGCACATTACAATATTTGTTCGAAATGTTTGCCCTTCGCAGCCACACAAGACATTGACGCCACTGTTTGACTGCGTTGTCGATCACGCGCTGGTCCAGGCGTTCCCATTCCTCAATGATATGCCACTCGTCCACATTTTGGATTTTCCAGCTGTAAATCTGCTGCTAAAAACGTCTCATGTCTTGTAGTCAAAAGGTCGGGAGTCGGGACTATTTGGAGACCACAGTGACGGCGGGATGAAGTTATGGTGACTCGCGCTTGAGCAGATGGACCGTCCTTTTGCACGGTGAGCAGATGCTGAATTTTGCTGTTTGATGATGGGCAGATATTTCTTCATGAGAAATTTACCATAGTACTGAGAGTTTATTTTAACACCAGCATCGATGAAATGAAGATCAGTGAGCTCCAATGCCAACACCCCGACAGATACCATCAAGGAACTACTGAATGTTGGCCGACAGCGTCTGGGTTCAGTGTCCTTCAAGTTCGTCACCGACTGACCATGTCAATGTACAAAGAATATTTTACAATCGACATATTTTCAAATAGCCAATTAACATTATCAACGAATCTTGTAAGTGGGCTAAGTTTCACTAATTTACACCCAATGGTTTGTTTTTTTTTTATTCAAATGCGGTTCCTTTTTATGGTATACGGTGTACTACGCTGTATTATGTGCGCTTGTAAGTCGCCGATACCTCGTGTCGTCGAAGCGGACTTTTTCTTTCACGGCGCTTGTATTTTATGGTCGCAATCTCGCACTGAACATTTTTCTCGGCGCTTACTGTACCGGTAGCGACACAGCGTGAAACAAGCAAACTCACAGTTAAGTGGTCTAAGATATTGACAGCCTACTACACGACCATATTCCTACGAACTAACATATAAGAACAAGACAGCCAGCTGTTGCTGAGAAAGTCGGGCATTACTACCAAAAGTAGATCTAGGACAGTTACAGTTACAGTTACAGTTACAGTTAGTTTCGTTCCCTCGTAGAAAATCCTCTCTATATACATGCATGCACTAGCCTACTTCCTTGACAGAAGATAGACTTACTTGCTATGACATTACGTGACTTAATACTCACGTATTACTCGCCGAAGGTTGGGTGAAAACACCCATGTTGTAAAAAAAATCGACACAAAAAATTATCGACAGCACATAAGCAGGAATATGATAGAGAATAATGCGCGAAGAGTAATTGGTCACAGTCTAAACTAAAATATTTCTTGTTTTTTTTGTTAAATCGGTCATAACTCAGAAACAGCATAAAACACCCCTCGATCATCGAAATTTCTGCGCCTTTGTAGGAAATCGGGCCTGCCGGATATAAAAGCTAATTCCTTTTGTACTTGTTCATCATCAAATGGGCACAACCTGCAAAGGGCCACCTATCGTTACGCTTTCCACGGGGTGTTACCTTGTTATAATGTTATTGGTTTGATTTCGCGAGGCAATGTCGAGGCGAGGCCGCCGTGATCATGTTACAACCAGGCTGAGGCGATGACAAATAATGCAATCTTCATATTTCACTTCCTGTAATAGGACGCGAAATCTGACGACAACCTGATTGGATTTGCGACGACCTTGTATCACGCTGTAATGAACGGAAATTACTAAGTTCTGAAAAAATTCAATCCAATCCAACCGACCAGTGTGCGCCGCGGAAGCCGATAACGCAGATGAGAGTGAATGGTGATTTGCTACGTGTCCGCTCTGTTCTTTCTCTCTGCCGCTCCGACCAGTGTTTAGTTTTCAATTACGAAGGTTAATCCGCTGTGTATTCAGTTTTGTCACAGTACGGTGTTACACTGCAGTGTTTCGTCGCACTACCGTTCCCTCGTTCTCTATGGTGCTGCATGCAGTTCGTGATCGACTAATCTTGTTATTTGTGATTCTGTTCGCGTTGACACGGTCGGATTACAGCCAGGCTAACTAGGCCATTTGTTCCCACTTCAGGGGTCCTGCATCCAAAACAGTACACAAATGCAGAACGTTGGCCGGAAAAGAAGCAGCAACTGCAGAAAAGCGGTCAATTAAATCACCTTAACTTTTCAACGGCCAGTGAGTACTGACTGTTATGTTATGCGCAATCAACGGATTTGCTATATCGTTCGATCGCGCTGCGCTATTGGACGATCGCTCGTTTGCGTCACCATCGACCGACGACGTCCCAGCAGTTAATCCAGCACTGCTGTGCTGCAGAGTTGCGCAAACCAGCGTGTTTATTGCCTGTCGATAGCGCACATTGACAACCAAGAGCGCAATGCTATGTGTTAACAGCGCGATCGGTCAATGGTTGCGCGAACGAGCGATGGCGCAAATCCGTCGATCGCGTGTAACAGTTATATCGCTGTCTGTATACGCTCACAATGCATTTTTGCACAAGTATATAGATATTAAGGCTGCCTAGAAGTAGCATCATAGAGCGTCAAGACTGAATCCGGCCGTGATAAACAATTGTATTAGCCTAACAGCGCGTGACTATCACGTGTCGTCACGTGGCTGCCGAGCAGAGCACAAATACGCTAGATAGGCCCTACTAATTAATATAATCAGGAATAATAAACACAGCGCGTGACATCATTCAGCAAGGTACAGAGAACGCTGCATTGCCGTCTTGAATTACGATTATTGTCGTTTTTAATTTCTTTCTACTATACAGCGTGGTCCAAAACTGTAAACCGACAAATGTGCAAGAAAATAAATGTTCCCCAGCATTGTACGCAATTCTCAACAAAGTAACATTATTTATCGTCACTATTTTACAGTACTGCTGTGGCTAACTTTTGGACTACCCTGTATAATTTCAGCTATATACGTCGTCGTTGTGCACCTGTTGTTACGCGTACGATACAGATCTGTTGTGACTGCTCGGGGTATGAACTGCTTTATTTTGTTTCATAACAAGTATTTGTTATTGTCGTTCAGAAAGTGGTTTGCATTCGTGATGTGCTGTGGTGATGTTCGTTGAAACTACAGAGTAACGTTGTATCTTTCATTTTGTGATTACATAACTCGATGTTTACTGTTTCATTGCTTACACGACTTTAATGACCACTGTACAGTGTACTAAATAGCTCGCTTTTAACCCTTTGACGCCCACTGTTGCGATATGGGTACAGCTATAAAGCATCCTGTGCCAGACCGGGTTAAGCCGTCATTTGTAACTTTTGACATCCGGGCACTCTGACGCTCAGGGCACAGGAATGCTTTATAGCTGTACCCATATGGCAACAGTGGACGTCAAAGGGTTAATAACTATCAATACAAGCTCAGTTGTCGCTGACAAATCGCGCGACGTTTCTTTTTGCTAGTTTAATTTGAAATGCTTAGCTTCGTCCGTTCTAAAAGATACAGAGGAATAGACAAAATTTTGAAACTGGATCCTAAGGTCGCCGCCGTCGATAAAACGCAGGCTTAATATTACGTCCTGTTAGTATTCGATAGTAATGATAACCTGTATTGTCATAAAGTTCACAAATTGACACGTGTAGGCCTATGACCTCTTGATGGAGGCGTGATGGCTATACGGAGAAGTATGAGTATAAGCAAGTATTTACGAATGAGAATACCGGTAATGGGAATGTTGTAGACTAGACGGGTCCGATGGAGGAAACGTTATGTAGCAATGAAATAACTGAGCAAATGGTGGTTAAAGTACTGGACAGATTAAGAGGCGACAAGGAAGCGGGAGCAGATTAACTTACACCGAGGTTTCTAAACAGTACAAAAGGTGGTATTTCATACCCCCTATATATACTTCTCTATCAGAAAATAATGCACGATGAATAAGTTCCTGATGATTGGCGTAAAGCTAATGTTGTACCAGTCTTCAAGGGTGGTGACAGAGGTAGGCTAGGCCCCCTATACTGCACTATCACATTATAGGCCTAGACCAATTAGTTTAACCAGTCAGATAAGTAAATTATTTGAAATAATAACATTCAAAGATTTAAGGTAATCAGAAATACACAGCATGGATTCAGAAAGGGAAAATCAAGTCTTACAAATTTACTGGTGTTGTTGGACAGGTCACAGGGTTACTAGATGTGTTGATGAAAGAGAAAGCATGGATGTGATTTTTGGATCTAGCAAAGGTTTTGGACTAGGTTACTCACAAAAGGCTGATCGAGAAGCTATAAATACATGGTATTGGAGAAAGTTAAATCAGAAAATTGAAATATGATTGATTACAGAATAGAAGGATGGTTTACATCGGTGGGAAAACGTCAGGAAGGATTATAGTTTTGAGTGGTGTTCCGCAGGGGGCGGTACCAGGAGCTCGTTTCTTATTTACATAAACATAAATAACAGGACTCGGAAATAGTGAAGAAGCCGTTAAAGTTTGCAAATGACACCAAAATATTTAGACAAGATGAGGCTGAAATTGATAGAAATAGAATAAAACAGCATCTAGATATGATTATGAGCTGGTATGATAAACTGGGCCGCTGGGGATAGAATTTGGGAGCAAATTGCAGGTAGTTGGCTTTGAAAAGGGCTTTGGAATAATCATTACGGATGATAGAGAGAGCTCTGGGCAATGTTTGTATGCACATAATAAGGCAATAAAGACTTGGAATGGTCAACAGAACAATCACATATAAAGAAAGGGGAATCATGACAGTGATACCGATAAAACATTGCTAAGGCTACAGATAGAATATTGTGTTAGTGCTTTTTCGCCTAATTACGATAAAGATAAGGAATTATTGCAAAAGGTGCAGAGGAAATTTACAAGAATGTTCACAGGATTAAAGGGAAAGGATTATTTTATGGACATTGGAGGAAGAAGGAATAAACAAAATCAAATACAGGTTTTCAAGGAGTACAAAGTATTTACCAAATTGGATATAAGTGAATTGTTTGCAAAAGATTCAAATGAATAAGATACTAGGGGGCCACACATAGTGAAGCAGGATGTATTAGGGACACACAGTAGGAAGTTCTTCTTCTCACAAAGGGTGTTGGGACGCTGGAATTGTTTGGATCAATAAACGGTGGATGCACCAAGTATCAATGCCTTCAAGGGAAAACTGATAAACTAAGACAAACAAAGATGGGCTTTTCATGGACTAATCCGCTAAGCTCACGGCTCCACGGGATGACTGGCTCTCCCATGACTGTATCCACACTGCAAGTATCTTACCTTATGTGGATGAGACCACAAAAAGTAAGATACTTGCAGTGTGGATAACATCGTCACAGTGACAAGAAAAGCACGTGTGATTTGTTTAGCTATCTCAAAAATCTAGGCCTACCGGCGTGTGACAGACAGGCAGTGAAGACATACGAATATCTTGCAATAGCATACAGACTGACAAGTTCTAGTTGCCCATCCACCAATACATTAGGTCTAGCTGTTGGAAAGTTTATGTAGGCGCAAACATGACAGCTTTGTGAACTATTCACTACCGATGTTGCTTTATATCTCGCAGATTTCGCAAGACAGTCGCTGGCCGTGTAAATGTGTCCGTTAAATCGTGGAAGTTTACGTTTGTGGATAACTGAACTGGTTTGCGACAACAATCACCAGACGCAGGCGATATAGTGACATGAACTGTATCGGTAGGTCTTGAAACGGCTATTTCACAACTCTGCACACTATCTCTACGTCTCGTGGATCTACTGTTACGGCTGCATTTTGCATGTTAATACACTTTGTCTCAACAACGCACCAAATTTGAAACAGTATAGCTCGAAATTATAAGGATCAATTTTGATGACATTTGGCAGAAATATTCAAAAGTTTGCATATTTCAATTTTGATGTAGGTTTGCTTTTTATCCACTTTCTGTCTTTTCAAACCAGACATCGAAAATAACGCAAATCTTGACACTGAATCAAGCAAGCGAGCCAGCTTTGACGAAGTGCAACTGTGCAATTTTTAGAAACATATACCTATGCTCATAATGTTTAGCACACATAATCTGCAGACATTTAAATATAATACACTCATCAATGAATTACTGATAATGCAGTTTTACTCATTTAATATTCGTCCTAAGTTGCATCACTGGAAGAAATGAAAATTACGCATCTCACTGCCGGTCAACAGAAGAAACATGCACGCGTTATTTTCGGTATACAGTTTGAGAGATAATAACGTGATAACAGGCAAACCTACATAAAAACTGAAGCATACAAACTATATTCTAGAGTATTTTGAATATTTCTGCCAAACGACATCAAAAATCGATCCTCATAATTTTCAGCTATAATGTATCAAAATTGGTGCATTTTTTTCTGAGACACAGTGTAGTTTATTTATCCACTTCTATATAATTTTGCAGGCATTAGTATTTACATAGTTCAGATATATTATACTTTAAATCTGCAATATTATTACATAGGCCTAAGTGAAACCATAATAACAATGCTACGGAAAACACATAGCTTTCAAAATATTCATTAGAATCAAAATACCACTCATACTATTGTAATTAATGAAATCTAAATTAACAAATCACATTGTTAACCTATCAATAATGTGATCGATTTATATTCAATTAAAATTTTTTATCAGTTGCTCCTTTTTAGCCGACCATACTTAGTAAAAAGTACCCAGTAGTACTGAAAAGTGTAGCAGGTTAATATTGTATGTCAGTTAAGTTCCAGGCTGGAGCAATGGTTTGCAGCAACTAATGCTACTGGAAAATCTTTCAGCAATAGGGGCTTCCAACAAAGATAGTTACAGTCATTCAGAAGCTTCACGAGGAGAGTAGCAGTGCAGTCAGGGCTAATGGAGACACAAGCAGTTTGGTTCGTCAGGGCTGTATTTTGTCACCACTGCTGTTTGCTATCGCCATAGACTGGGTACTGCGGAGGACCATGGACAACAGTACTGGAGGGATTACGTGGACTGAGGACGAGTCATTGTGAGACTTAGATTTCGCTGACGGCATTGTACTAATTGATGACTCATGAACAGCATGCAGCAGACAACGTCTACCTTAACGAACGAAGCCAATAAAGTCGAATTGTACATTAATGCAGACAAATGTAAACTGATGACCACCAGTGCTTGGTGAGACAGATCGGACATACAGGCTGCAGGTTCAGATATAGAAAAGGTAGACTACTTCTGTTACCTTGGCAGCTATATATCATCCAACGGCAGCTGTGAGAAGGATGTCAAAGTACGAATTGGAAAAGCAGCAGCAGTATTTGGTAAAATGAGACAGATCTAGATAAACGACAATATCAGTCTGAAAGTGAAGACAAGACTATACAAAGCAATAATTTTGTCAACTCTCCTGTACGGAGCTGATGTATGGCCATTGACAGCAACATCAACAAAAAGTCTGGATGCTGCACATCACAGATGGCTGAGGAGTATACTGGGCATCTCATGGAAAGACAGTATAACTAACGTAGAAGTCAGAACCAGAACTGGACAGCAAACCATGGACAGCATACTGAGAGAAAGACGACTTCACAGGCTTGGACATGTATTGCGTATGGACCACCAGTGCATACCACAGCAAGCAATATACTGGCAGGTACCAGGATACAAGAGAGGACCAGGTCGACCAAGAGCGAACTGGAGGGGCGTGGTCAGCAAAGACCTACGAAAGATGGGGTTCACCTGGGAGGAAG
>Ga0056114_1000581_pt1 | contig 13445 bp, 6 predicted proteins | sample WorMetHERISLAND1_FD_77005 | JGI IMG/M metagenome (GOLD analysis project Ga0056114, IMG submission 77005) | Marine gutless worms symbiont microbial communities from Max Planck institute for Marine Microbiology, Germany - Olavius loisae HERON... ...
GAATTCGCCGAAAAATTTGGCTGGCCGAAAATCCGCCGGAAAAAAATACGGCTAGCCGAAAATCCGCCGAAAAAGTCTGTCAGCCGGCCGAATATAATAAAAAAATTCGGCTGGTGGGTCTAAATGGGTCTTTAATCGCCATTTAAACTGTCCTAGACTGTCAGATTGTCTTAGTTCGGTTGGCAAAGAGTTTCAAACTCGTGGGCCAGCAACGGCAAAACACTGGTTGCCTTAGGTGGTCCGTGTAGTGTACGTCGGATGGCGCACGTCAGTCAGACGAAAGGAGTCGAAACGGACGGACGTTGGAGATGAGTTGACAGTCATCGGCCAAGTATGAAAGTGCCAGGCCATTTAGACACTGGTAAACCAGTGCCATTACGTAGCTACAGCTATTGGCGGCGTATATCGCTGTTGAGCACAGTTCAAACATTTACAGAAGCAGAAAGTAGTGTTTTAGAGCTTACGGTCGTGGGTCCATATAGGGTTAGGAGATAAGGTGTTTAGATCGGCTGTTTAGTGCAAGCTGATAGACAGCTGACTGGTTATGCAGTGTCCAATTGTGTGACTTTGTGACTCTCGGGCACCTACCACCGTTGTCGCACGGCAAGGGCAACTTGGGCAACTTGCGTTATTGTTTCGTAATTGTTTACAATTAGCAACGCTGAAGCTGCAAGTGGCGCGACGTAACGTAACCACCTGTCCGCTGATGTGCTTGATTACTCGGTTCAAGTGCGGGATTAGTGTGGTGACGTGACTTGTTACGCAGTGCTGCCTATGCAATAACATATATAAGTTAATCGCTGCTGGTGTGACGTCATCGCTGCGTTCGACAAGAAGGCAATCAATTGTTCTCGCTCTCGTATGAATCATTATATCAACGGTATGGAAATGTCAGGTGAATCCGAGCGACCCGTCACCAGCAATGATAAGTGGGTCTCATATGCCAATGATGTCACACATTTTTCTTCAAAACGCCGCTCTCCCGTCTCCATCCTGTCATTCATACAGCACGTATGATCATACCCTCCTCAGTAACTACCATAGCATTCCCTCGGTCTGTCAGGTTACCATAGATTACTTGTGACACTATACGATTGATACTGATTGATACTGATATGATGGTCTTTGATGAGCAATTGCCTATTCAGGTACCACCGTCCATCATATTTACACTAGATCTCTTAGCTTTCTTGTTTGCATAAAATGTGTTGTCACTTGTCAGTCATACGAATTTACTTATGCCCTCCATATGACAGGCTGCATACTTGCATAGTACATCGTGCAGTTGCCACATTCATTCATGGCGACATCCGATGATCCGACTTCTGATAGATCGTGATGTTGCTAACACTATTGCATGCAGTCATGTCATTGTTTAGATGTGTTGTCAGAATTGTCATTGCACTCAGCAGTCACATTGACGATTCTAATTCTGTTATCTTTGGTGTAACTTCTGTGCGAACATTAACTGTCTACCACCTTGCCAGCAGTGGCAGTTCTAGACAAGAAAATCTGGGCGGCACAGCCCCATGGTGAGCAAATGCCCCTCCACCCTCCTCCACCCTGTGGATTGAGGCTCAAAGGGCCAAGCGACGCCTGTCAGTGTGCCAAATCGATGCGAACTTGGCAAAATTCTGAGAAAATTCATACTGCATTTCAAGGTCGTTTAAGGTCTTTGATCTTGGTGCCAGTCAAAAGTGCATATATAACTTCCTATTAGTCATTAATAGTAACTATGGACATACCTCGTACCACTTTTGATACATTGAGGCATAAAGCAAGAAAATAGCTTGTTTTCCACACCCCACCCTTGTTTTATGCCCTGCTGGGGGAACCCGTTAGAATTTCTGGATGAAACTTATTTTACAAAAACTAGAATGATGGAGCTATTGTACGGTGAAAATTGCATAATCCTAACTTAAACTGTTTTTGTTTTTGTTTTTTTTTAAAAAATCACCCCAGTACTAATTACAGTGGTTCTGATATGGCCTGTACAAATTGTGCTTGTATTAACAATGATCTGTCTGATGTAACAGGGTTATAGAAACTGGTGCGACTTTTTTTGTGTTGTGTGAAGGAGTGGGAGGTAAGAAGAGGCCGGAACGGTTTAACTTGCAGCAGAAAGAAGCAGAAACTGAAACCCCTCCAAATCCACAGTGTGTATTTGAATGCGTTGTTGATTCAGTGATTCTTTATATGTTATTATTATTTCTCATATTTTTAGTGAGTTAGTTTAAAGGTGGATTGCTGAATGTTGGCAGTCCTGATTTGTTTGAGGTCTGAGGAGTTCGAAGTCTTTGAGTTGCTTGACTTTGTCAAGCAAGTATGAACATTTGTTGGCCAACTTTTGTAGGCTTAGACCGATACCATAATTTACCGATACCACCGATACTGATACTTTGGACCTTCACCAATACCGATACCGAGTACCGATACCGATACCAGTAGTGACGTCACAGCCGCCAGGATGAGTTGTTTCACGCTATTATGCGTGAGCACTGAACAGGCCTGCGTTGTGCATGTATGTATGAAGATACTATAGGTGTTAATTTAAACGCTAGTATATCAATATCAAAGCCAATTACCAATTTTTGAAAACCGTTATTGTTACTATTGTGACATCACAGTCTATGGGACCGCGACCATCCCTATCCGTTGGCCTAAAGTGCAGTGACATCAAATTTCAATAGCAGCAGAACGCGAGTCTTAACACAAGCCTTCGCTGGTTTTGCTGGTCGTCGTGTGTACTGCTGCTGCTGCTGCTGGCGGTAGTGTCCGTCCTGGCAGCAGCAGAGTGCGCACGTGATCATATATTGCCGTCCCGGATGTCTGTCGATGTCTGTCGTCTGGAAAAATGGCCTTGTTCGCTGGGTTCAGCACGATGGCAGTAACGAACGGATGACCACCGTGGTGACATCACTCCACCCAACGTCGCTCATGGATGCACCGGCATAGTTCAGCCTGAGCCTTGATCACTGCACCACCGCACTGTGCTGTCAGCCCCTCCCCATCTAGCACGGCTGTGGCGGTCGGACGCATGGAGGGGAGAGGAACAGACTCGGCCAGTCAAATGAACTAAACGGACCAAGCCGTCCGCATGGTAAATCGATAATCAGTGATTGGGAATGCAACTGGTAATCGGTAATTTTACTGGTAATCGGTTAACTGATAGCCGTATTACAAGCGCAGAAGATACTGCATAAATGTTTTATAACTGATTAGAAGAACGTGGCTGAAATTCTATTCTTTCGGCTTTCACCAGTTATCGAATCAAATGTCCCATGCGTCGGCCATTTCGACGGGCGGTTGGGGTGGTGGTTGTACTGGTCGAACGTGCCATTTCAGTTTTATGGAAGAGATGCCGATCTGTCGCGCCTTTTTGCGCCGACGCCACCATCGATGTAGTTTTGTTTCCTGCTTTCAGTGAATAGTCAACAAACAGCATTTGCTGTCATTACAAAGGCATGACGGCCGACTGGTATCGGTTCTGGTATCGGCTGCAGTATCGGCGATACCGTTACCACTGGTATCGGCCCGTATACCGATACCGAGTACTGGTATCAGTCTAAGCCTAAACTTTTGTGTTTTATCATATCCATCACCTTAATTCGACAGCAGCTTAGTTATTTGTGTGGCTATTTTCGTAGTTGAATATTTGGTGAAATAGGGTACAGTCAAAGTATTCAAAAATAACAAATATTTAAAACCGTATGCAGGCTGCCGCGAGACATTGATTCACGTGCTACAATTACAATTGGAACAGAGAGTTTTGTCGTGGAAGCAACAGACTTGGAGTTAATCGAGACTCTGGGCCGCGGAGCATACGGCGTTGTGGAGAAAATGCGACATCACCAGAGTGATACTGTGATGGCTGTAAAGGTGCAGATTTGTGAATATTTCCGACACACTCGTAATAATGAAAGTTATCTGGTGCAGCACACTTCACATAAGAAACCAAAGATATTTGACCATTTGAGCCCGTGGCTGAAATTTAAGCTTTGCAGTCTATGCAGTGTGTGTGGTCGAAATTTCATTGTAGAACTCTCCTTTACCCATATAGCCAATATATGAGTTAAGTGTATTTTGCATTTTCCCCAAAATACCTATATACCATTAGAGACCTCTGCTTATATAGGAATATTTCGGTAGGCCACCCACGTTTTAAGGGTTAATAAAGTAGAAAACAAAAACTGTTTGTAATTTTTTTTGACGTACGTGATGTGGTGCTGACATGTAGCACATCACATGTTGTGCACTACTGATTACAATACTGTTGTATTGTATACACGATGTTAGTGCTGGATTGGTTTTAAATGAAACCGTTAACCTTATTATTAGAAAACCTCGCCAAACCAAAACTGCGGTTTTCTAACGTTTGTTATAGTGGTATCTGGTATTCATTAATATGTAACATTATCACCAAATCAAAAAATTACCAACCCAATAAATGGCAATTTTTTGCACAGTAACTGCCAAAAACTGACGTTTTGTGTGCAGAATTTTTCAAAAGCCACACAAATTTCACCTACCCCTTTTTGTTTTAATTCACAGTTTTTCTGCTGTAATAAGATTGTACGAGTACTTTAGTAAAACAGCACTGTTTACACACAATACTGGCAAGAACTGAAACGAGTATTTGAAAGTGAAACCCGTCACTCGCTGCGTGACGTGACATGACGTGGTGCTGGTTTGTAGCGCATCACATGTACATTCAACTCGCAGGAGCAGAAACGCCTGTTGATGGACCTCGACGTCAACATGAGGACTGGATCGTGTCCTTACGCCGTGACGTTCTATGGTGCTCTTTTCCGCGAGGTCAGCTATCGTCATTGTCCGTGTGTCGTTTACCATATTCTGTTACATTGGCAGCCGTTTGATCTCTTTGCTTCAGTCTAGGAGTCCATGGAGATCAACATTGATGAGAATGAGTTACTGTTATAAGTGGCCTGTGTGGCATCTTCAACATGTTACAGGTGTTTCAGTACTACATTTTTCTGATTAGGCTGCGGCACCTTGTGACTCTGCTTTTAGGCGCCGGGTAACTAACTGACTGACTGACTGACGGACGGACGGACATTACTTCATTACTTGAGTTTTTCTCTGTCTGCATTCTGATGCTGACAATGATCTGCCCTGTGATGTATCTCTTGTTGTTATCGGACGCTTGAGGCGTGTTGGATTGCATGTATTTATTTTATACATTGCCGTCGTTGATGTCTTTTTCATTGGTAGTCTCAAGTTGGATCGGTCAGTTGGACTTTAAACTTGCGGCCATGCTGGTGTACTGCATGCTTGGAATAGTTACACATTGATGTCAGACCTGTATGAGCTGTAACCACTTTAGGCTATTTTTAGCCTCGGGTAGCAAGCTGTTAACTGTCTTCATTTACAATGCCTAGGCTTGAAAACGTTTCCTCGGTTTGCACTGATTACTGCCAATGCCATGCTGTCGGCCACCCCGTGTGGGTTCGGGAACGTTGTAGAATAAGCCCACCTCGTTTCCTGGCAGAGTGTCATCAGAAGTGACTGAACCAGGCTAGTTTTTGCTGTGTTTTGTGTTGTTTGCTTTTTCTGAGTTGTGTTTAGTTTTTGCAGTGTCTGTTTTTGATTTGTCTTTTGTCCTGTATTTTCCAGTGTGTACCAACATGAACGGCACTGTTTTGCGTAATTGTGATGATGTGCCGTTAAGAATCTGCTCACTCACTCACTCACTGCTGTCAGCCATTGTTCACAAGTCACACTGGACATCTTTAAATTATATTTTCAGCCGACTGTCGTCTGTGTGTCATTCCTCAGCACTGTTGCAGTGTTCTTCATTGCGAATATCAACAGTCTTAGAAAAGCATAATGACTCGCATGCAGTTGGGAGTTGGGACACACACAGGGTCAGCACAAGCCGCCGCAAGTAAATTCACCGGCAGCTGCCAAGGAATATGGCCGACATATGCCGTGATTGGCTGACTAACCAAAACATGGACTGATGCTTTGTTGTGATTGGTTTAAGTACACGACAATCCCACAGTCCTTTGCAACAGCTAAAAATAGATCCAATTTGCCAAACTTGGTCCGCCATATTGGTTGGCATCCAGCGGAGGCCAGAGAATATTTATTAACATCCATGGCCAGTACGGTATCCGTGGGGACACCTGACATACTAGAGGTGTTAGCTTAGGTTGCATGCATGCATAATTCACTCTACAAATCAATGTTTACTTGCTGTGTTTCAGGGCGACGTTTGGATATGTATGGAGGTGATGGACATGTCCCTTGACAAGTTTTACAAGATGCTCTATGAGAACAACCGCACTATTCCAGAGGACATACTTGAAAAAATTGCAGTTGCTGTAAGTATTATTTTGCAACAAAATTGAATCTTAGTTTTCGTTATAATAGTAAAAATTGACACAGCTGTTTGAAGAAGACATGTGGGTCACTCTGAGAGTAATAGCACTGCGAGATGTGATAAAACTTGTAGCTGGCAAACGTGCTTTGTGTCTGCTGTATGTAACTGATGAATTATCCCTCCCTTTGCTAAGCCGGCTGTGCTACAACACCAGTGATATTTGAAATGCTGTCGCCGATGAAAACGAGTATGTCACTACTGCTGACAGTGGTCTGTGGTGTGGTTATGTTTCTGTTACTGGTAGTTAATCTTAGTGATAAAATGAGCAGTTAATAACACTAAAGCCAGTACTGGTCATGTGACTTCATCACTTATACAACTAGATGGGAAAGAGTCATTATTATTGTATGACAAATACTTCTCTAACTCTGCCCCGTGTGGGCTTGGGAGCATTACAGAATAAGCCCATCTCGTTTCCTGGCTGAGTCTGGTAAAAGGCGACTAAACCAGGCTAGTTTCGTGTTGCTGTATTTTGTGTTGTTTGCTTTTTCTGGGTTTTCTAATGTAGTTCTTGTAGTGTCTGTTCTTAATCTGTCTTCTGTCTTTCCAGCATGTACCAAAGTGAATGGCACTGTATAACCTAATTGTGCTGATGTGCCGTTAAGAATCTTCTCACTGACTCACTCATATTTTCTGATATTTTCTTGTTACAATCTACAATGATAACATTACAACAGCAATATTGATGTCTGTGGCAAGGTTAGAGAGACCAGTGTTCTGTTCTAGCGATGCGTGTTGTTGCTGAACAACACTGTCTGATTTTGACTGCCCAGACTGACAATCGTACCCTTATCTACATGTATATAGTAATTTTTGAACTCTCTCTGGATCATATGCTACCAATGGTCAAAAATCACTATAAGTAATCTTAGTAATAAGCAGGTAGTAAATTGGTGTTAAGTCGTAGGATACTGATGCATTGATGGTAGTCCATTGTTTTTAGCTAGATTGAACAGTTGGCTCTTCCAGTGATGCTTGAAAGACGTTGAGACCATTTGTTGTCAGTCTTTACACTGGGCACACAGATGAGATAATTTTCAGCTCACATTAAAAAAGTAAAGTCCTTTCCAAGCCATTAAGTATTGAACACATTGAACACTGCAACATATGACTTATGGTACTGCTCTGCTGTGTACAGGTGGTGAAGGCGCTGCACTACCTTCAGGCGGAGCTAAGCGTGATCCACCGTGATGTCAAACCTTCAAACATTCTCATCAACCGCAACGGACAAGTGAAGATCTGTGACTTCGGCATCAGTGGCAACCTGGTCGACTCCGTCGCTAAGACGATTGATGCTGGCTGCAAGCCGTACATGGCTGTTAGTATAAACATGAACAAATGCGTAAAATCATCACTCCCACTGTCAATATTGTCCATGTCAATATGGATTAGTATAGCACACAATGCAAAGCATTTAGCAAGCTAGATAATAGCTGGTAAGTGACTAAAGAGCATAGTCTTTACAGTTCAAAACTGACCAGCCACAAGTCTGTGAGAGTTCAGGTTTGACAGGCAGACTGATCACCCAGTAACTGTGAATGCTTGGTAACTGAAATAGTCAGAACTGAGACCTTTTGTGATTGACCAACAGCATCTATGAGACTATGATGGTGATGACTGACACGAAGATGGTGTAGATGATTACCGGCCGAACAGCGCCAGTATTCGGCGTGACGTAGCGCGCTAAAACAGCATAGAATCAGAGCCGTGTATCACGTCGCTGAACGAGGACGAATGTGTCGAGACGTGATGTAGTCCGATATGCAGATATGATTGTCTGCACATCGTGAATAGTGACCAGATGTTTTAACGGTTACTGTCGTATGCTTGTGTGTAGCCGGAACGAATTAATCCCGAGTCTGGCAGTCAAGGATATGACGTTAGGTCGGATGTTTGGAGCCTCGGCATATCTATGGTGCGTTCCACATTTGTTGTTAGTTGTCTGTGTTTATTAAGCGTCTGCTGCACACAGTGGAAAGGGGCTTTAATTGAAGCAATGACACTGTCCACCTGTCTGTCTGTCTGTCTCTCTGTCTGTCTGTCTGTCTGTCTGTCTGTCGCCTACCTTGATGCTTTACTTGCATTTGGCAGATTGTGTTGATGTTGCATGATGTAATCTATTGCTAAGGGTGGAGCTTATTGTCTGGACTCATCTGGTTGATGCATAATTTTGCATTACGTCAGATCTGTTGCTGATCATCTGTTGTGCAGTGGTTAGGGTGTCGGACTTTCAATCAAAGTGGTCGCGGGTTTGATTCCCAGCTGGTGCACTATCAAGGCATTAGGTCAACTCAGCCTTCCATCCCTTCGGGGTAGGTAAATCGAGTACCAGCCTGACCGGCTGGGGTTAAGGCGGGATGTGTTTGCTTGTGTCGGCGTGGCACACAGTGTGATCCCATATGGCAAGTTACACCCCGTAGTTCTGTCATGGGATTTCTCATTAAGAACTTATCATGGCTTTGACCTTTCTAGTTTTTGACTTGCTGTGTCACGGTTTTTATGTGTGAAAACTAACCATCCGTTAACTTCACGCATTTAATTTCATGAGCTCAGTATGCTCACTGTTGTGTGTTGTTTCGTTAGATCGAGCTGGCGACAGGCAAGTTTCCGTATGACTCTTGGAAAAACCCGTTTGAGCAGCTGAAGCAGGTAGTGAAGGAGGATCCACCGAAGCTACCGGCAGGCCTGTACAGCGACGATTTCGACAGCTTCATTACCAGTTGGTACGTTCATCGTTGTCGGTTGTGTTATTATCCTGACAATGTCTGAACAATTGTCTATTGTTTTCTAAGTGACAACTTTGACAGTCACGCTTGCAGACAGTAACAACTGTAGATGGCAGATGGTCACATTTGTAAACTGTTAGACCTTTAAATATGGAGACTTGTAGGTGGTCACACCTGTAGATAGTTAAGGTGTGATTTCGGAAAGTGGAACATGTAAACATGTTTGACAACATCCAGTTTTTTGTCCTGTATTAGATGACAGCTATCCAAAACCACTTCAGCTTATGAAATGCAAACAAAGTTACGTCACTTCGTTCAATAAATTTCTATTAATTATGATTTTTTGCTAAAACTTGTATAAAAGCATTATATATGTGTCGTAATAACTGTTTAACAAGAAAATTATACACATATATTTCTACACAAACGCATGAATTATGGACATGTAACACGTTATGCATATGGACGCAGTCATATTTGTTTACGTTCGCAGCAGCTGCAATAGCTCCTGCAACAGGTTGATTTGTTCGTCAAACACAAACATGTTTGTAGTTGACCGTGAACAGTTTTCCGAAATCACGAATTTTCACGAACACAAACATGTTTCTCAGTTGTTTGACCTTCTGAAATCACGTCATTAGAGGTGTGGATTGTCGCACCTGTAGATCGTTAGACCTGTGGACAATCACAACAAGAGTCACACCTGTTTGAAGTTACAGTCTGTTTATCAGTCAGACTGCCAGATGTTTTAAACAGATCCAGTTGTATCTTAGCAAAAAACCTTACACCCGTCTAGAGCTGTTGAGCCTGTGTGTGCAGCAGATTGACTTCAGTGCTTCTCTACTATAAGAAGTAGTGCGCGGTCGTATTTTTTCGATCCACAAATTTAGCACAGATAACGCTATACCAAATTCATCTCACTAACATGAGTACCAAAATTTTTCACTGTCTATAGCTGTTAAATTTTTTTTTATATCTGTAACCTTAATGCCTACTCTAGTAAATCAGAATGATGCAATGCGGTTGGGATCATTGGGCTGTAATGAAAGCCTTTCTAGTTGTTATAATTACAAACTGTGCTTAGCTGATACTAACAGTGAACAAATGTCGGTGAGTTTAGTATGATGATATGTGGGTGTGCATATGTCTTTAGCCTCAAGAAGAATTATAAGGAGCGTCCAAACTACGTGCAGCTGTTGCAGCATCCGTTCATCGTAGCCAATGACAGCAAAGACGTCGACGTGTCGTCGTTTGTGACGGAAGCGCTGGACAGCTATGGCAGCAAGCCTAAGTCGAAGTGTCCATAGGTGTTAAGGACTGGCTACATCTGTGATTGTCACTTGTTGGCTGCTGGCTGTGTGGTGTGAATAGTTCTTGTACCTAGCCTTGAAGAACTCGGTATGACTGCGACACGAAGCCACCAGCATCACACAAACTGACATCATATTCACGTGTAAATATATGTTATCAGCAGCCGCAGCGTGTCAGGTGATTGCAGGTGTGATTGTGAACCGGTGTGACAGGTGTGAGTGATTGTCTACAGGTGAGACTGTCTACAGGTGTGACTGTCTGCTGCTGTCACTTTCTGTGCCGACCAGATTGTTCATTGTTCGACCAGTGTTCATGTCAGTCGGGGTCGGTCCGGTGACCATTCGCCTGTGATTAGACTGTAACAAGTCGCGAAAAAGTTCGAGAAAAATGCGTGGAAATTTGTGTTGTGTTTGCCGTAAACATATTCCGCGAAATATCTTTGTCGCCTATACGTATTTAAACTATCTTCCTCATTTCAACGTTGATTTTCATTACTGTGGTTTTATTGTGTCTTCTAGAGCATGAACGTCATATCGTAGCAATGACCAGTTATCCGAGTGATAGTCAGTGAAAAGTCAACAAATTCAGTTTGTTCTGGTCAGTGGTCACTGTTTGGAATAACTTTGTCCAGTGCAGTTCTTATATTTAAACGTTCTTAATAACAGACATATCGTAATCGGTTGTTTATTACGCAACAGTTTTTATATATATTCAGACATAATTGGGACAATGCAGAAACGTAGCTGGTTTGGATTTATGAATGGAACTTTGTTGAACGGTAATCAAATGTCGTTGTACAAACTTCAAAGTCTGTTTTTACCCTGGTCCCCATCATGTCAGTGAAATATGCTGATGATCTGTTCTCTGCTAGAGACGTCGCATGTGACCTGGCGTGATTAATTATATTTCTTTCACTGTTCACTTGTGTATCTGTTTGTGTGGACTTAGGAGCTGCAATTATTATGGTTATTATTTCATTGTGTGCATGAATCAGCCCATGGTATGTGCGGCTGATGCCGGGCCTGCCGAGTCGTGTTTCCGGCTTTTCATGACCGATTGCAACCAAATGTGTTGGAAAATATTGTGGCTTAAAGAAAGCAAATGTGCATTTTTTGAAAATTTTATTACAGTACCGTAAGTACAGTAGTGACTTTTGTTGTCAGTGTCTTGAATATTGTAATGATTGCGTGTACTGCTGTTCTCATGCAATTTTTGCATGAGAACATCTTCTGTGAATGCATCACGTCTACAAGTGTATCATTTTCGAAGCTAAGCTCGAAAAACACAAATTTTGCCATTTTTTGACTGGCAATACTTACTGATGCAGAAAAATATACTGCTTGACTGGCAGATTGCGTTTAATTTCCATATATCTGATTTTTTTTTATGTTAAATACCAAATGTATGACTCATACAAGCATAAATGAGCATGTTTCAAGTTGTATGTTTGCTAGATGATGCCATGGCTACCGGGCACCACATGCTAGATGCATTTAACCACACAGTTTGCAGTTGTTGACACGGAACTCCGTGTATTGCTATTTGACTGTGTTAGTTCACTGTTTTGCTGCAACTTGTCCCGTGATATGTAGTCTTTCAAGTGTAGCAGAGGCCGACTGAATTTCAGCCACTGTTACAGCAGTTTCAGTCGACCTGGTTTCAACCAAGGTTCCACTACAGCCGTAACTAGAGCCTGGCTTGTCAGGTATTATGTCTGTCTACCTGGTCACACAGTTCTGGAGGCAGAAGTTACAGCACTTTAATCAAGAGACTTCCTGTTACTGATTGCAGAAGCTACACTCGAGTCATTTGTAATCACGGATACTGTGTTGAGATACAAGGTCACTGATGGTTATCTGTTGACCTGTGTGGACTTGGGAGCTTTGTAGAATAAGCCCATCTCATTTCCTGGCCGAGTGTGGTATGAGGCGACTAAACCAGACTAGTTTTGTTCTGCTGTATTTTGCGTTATTTGCTTTTTTTGGGTTGTGTTTAGTTTTTGTAGTGTGTCTGTTTTTAATTTGTCTGCTGTCCTGTATTTTCCAGTGTGAACCGACGTGAATGGCACTGTAGTGTATAGCCTAATTGTGCTGATGTGCCGTTAAGAATCTACTCACTCACATTGTTTATCTGTTGTAGTAAGGCTTGCTCGCTTGTCCCTTCCAGCAAGGACGTTTGTGCTGCTAGCAGTAAGACTGGCGGGAGCTGAGGCTGTGGAGATGGCCGCGGAGGCCTGATTCAGATGCACAGCTATGGCCACACTGCTGGCTCTGGGGTCTGGTGCCCCTTGGCTATGGAGACATTGCTGCTTGCACCTTGTGTTTGTGTTTTATTCACTTAACTGAATGTTTATTGACACAGAAGCTTTTGCGTGCTGACATTAACTGGACTTTATCAATAGCTGGATTAGAACGCGTGGTGTTCAGTAAAATATTTCTGCGTGAGACGCACCCACACTGCTGTCAGTTTTTACGATTATGTATGTACGATGTGGAAAACTGCTTGGGGATGAGAGCTGTTGACTTTTCACTTCTTGAAAAAATATGAAATGATTAAATTGTGAGTTGAACTGTTCTGTACTATTGCCATGTTGTTGTATAGCTATGCATGAGAATGCAAATGTTGACACTTACCGTGTAATTTTGTCCAAAGTTACTGTCCTGAACTCTTAAGAATTGAAAGGCTATGAAGGAGAAGACGGATCACAGTGAAGGTTGTGACACTTCTCTTAACTAATAGAAGAAACATGCTAATGACTTTGGTGATAACACACACACACGTACTGATAGGATGAATCAGCCAAACAAGTTGACTTCATTTTTACCGCGCGATGCACTTTAGTGCAAAGCGTGGTATTGCGATCGCATGTCGTCTGTCTGTCCGTCTGTGACGTTGGTGGATTGTGATCACATAGGTTGGAATTCTTTGAAAATAATTTCACCATTAGTTAGCCTGGGATGTTCACTCTTTGCAACCCCAACATGACGGGTCTGCTCCAAGGGGAA
>Ga0056114_1000582_pt1 | contig 13432 bp, 6 predicted proteins | sample WorMetHERISLAND1_FD_77005 | JGI IMG/M metagenome (GOLD analysis project Ga0056114, IMG submission 77005) | Marine gutless worms symbiont microbial communities from Max Planck institute for Marine Microbiology, Germany - Olavius loisae HERON... ...
TAAACTCCAACTTCCTACAGCTCGGAAGAAGGAGTGGCGGCCGGCCACAGCGGGCAGTTCACCCCTATGCGGTTAACTGTCAACACTGTGATACACACTACTTAAAATAAAGGCCTCGAACCCGCAACCTTCCGATCGTTGGTCCGACGCGCTACCAGTAGTGCCACCGAGCCAACACTATGAACTTTACGTTACCACTGGAAGTCCAGACATCGTACTCAATATCTGTCTTTCGTGGATGTTTTAAGACACACTTGTTCCAGAAATCTTCCCCTGACATCATTCTGTTATAGCTCTACCTCAGAGACTACGCTGTTGTGGTCTTCGTAATAACTTTAGGTTATTTACGCAATTGAAGTTAAAAATTCCTGATTGACACTGACACTGAGTGACATTATTCTTTTCCATCGAATTTGTTCTGCGCTGCTGAAACGCAATGCTTTTTACTCACTAAAAGTTCAAGGCTGACTCTGTTAGTCAATCTTGATTGAATTTTAAGTCGTTGAGTATAAATCTGTAATTTCTGCTGTTAATGTTATGGCGTTGAAGAGCCGCTCAGCGGATGGGCGCTCCGTCACGTCGTAAGAAGCGACATCGTGAAGCTGATCGAGCGACAGCGTCGTTCCCAACCAACTTCAGATCTCTGATCGCCAGAAACCCGCCTTCAGCTCCGTCCAGTCTGCTGTGTCCTGTCGCGCGGATCAACAGCCCAGCTGCTACCAAGGTCTGTGATGGATTGTGGCTTCTCCGCAAACACAGATATGGGTAAAATGACTATAAAGGGCAGTAAACCTGCTGGCTGAAAAGTATTCATTTTCTGCATGTATACATTAAAAATATTTAAAAAATTATTTACCTCATCAATCCACCAAAATGGTGTAATTCAATGACTTCACGATCAACTTGATGCTGTTCTTGAAAGTAGTGTGGCGTCATAGTCATCCATAGTTAATATTTCATGCTCTACTGATTCACGTGTCAAAGTTTCATTGACGATTAAATTTTTTAATGGTGATTAAAATATTAACGGAAACATTTCAAGCGTTTGTGCGTATGACTCCGACGTACATCGAAAACTCCTCTGATGCACGTCATGCCTAGTTAGAATTGTCGACTTAAGACTTGAGAATTGTCCGGCTGAATGATATTCTGATGTAGTTGGAAACTTGGAATTATCATAGTCTGAGGCTGTGACCTGTGGACAAAGATGTCTCAAGCTGCCAAAGCTGTTTACTGAATGACACTTAGACAGACGGGCAGACGGCAAAATAATAAAACAAGCAAAACCATGTACGAAACTTGTACTGGGATAAGATAAGCTGCTGTTAGAACGGTTGCTATCAAATATGTCATTGAACGTGCGACTAATTCTATAGCTATTCTATTCAACCACGTCACTCAGGTAACTTTATTTACTTACTCTAGGCTGCTGATACAGTGAAGGTTGGTGGAATCAGGTGAACGTAATGCTGCGAGTCTGTCCGACGGACGCCGGACACAGTTCCGTTCTGAACGTCGACGCACGTTCCAGACAGGTTGTACTACACAACCCGACGGCAGGGGGCGCCACTGGCAGTCACGTGACCGCTCATCGACACATCTCGCCGCCGAAAATGTTCGCCTTCGACGCCGTCTTTACGCCTGACGACTGTCTAGTACGTGCTGTCCACTTGATGACGGACACTCACTTTGTCACAGTCTCCAGACTGTATGCTTGAGGCACAGTCGTGTTTTTGTCTGACTATTACGTGTATGTTTAACCACTGTCCAGAGTGGGTTGTAAAAAACTATCCCACTCTAGACAGTGTATAACACACTTATTCCACTGTCGCGTGAGTTGTGGCTGATGATCGATAGTGTAATGTCTAGTTTGGTCACGCATCAATGCACAAGTGCAGTTAACGACCCGTTATACCACTCCAGATATTGTGCTAATAAGACAATGCGCGACGAAAATAGAGTTTGTTTATATCAGACGACGATCGACAAAAACTTCCCTCCGAAGTCGTCTACACCCGGGGACGCGCGATTCTGGCGGTCTTGTTGTATGTTGCACCATGTGGGTTATTTACTGATTCGAATTATACTTCGAGAATCTAATAATGTAATTCTACGCATAACTGGAACTAATATCCTGTGTTAGCGAGCCGCTGGTAGAATTCGTCAACGTTCAGCCGACATCACTGTGTCACATGTTGTGTACAGACGGAGGTCTGTGCCGCTGGTCTGGTCGACATCATTCACGCTGTCGTCAGCGGCGTCGACGGATGTCTCTTCTGCTACGGTCACGCCAGGATCGGTTCGTCTTCTTCCATTGATTATCTCTTGCGAGTTTTACAACTTATTGACAAACATCACCTTGTGAACGGTAGTTTACCCGTGCTAACGTAGACAATGATTTTCCCATAGGAAAGACGAAAGAGCAAATTTTAACCCCCGCGTGCCAGCTGCTAATACCAGCCAGGCACGAATTCGTCGGAACATTCTATTTCAAGGTAATAATCTCTGCAGTCCTTTGGCTGAAGTACTTCGCAAACAACAACAACAACTGCAGGGACAACTGTCGAAGAGCGTCGTTTGTGATTCAACTGAAAATTTGTTCGTTCGCTCGAATGAACGAGTATGTTGGCACATCACTGACAGTAAAACTCTTCTCAGGCATTTTATTTAATCAGCGATTCGTAAGTCGACGTGAATTTCGATTAAAAATATCGTAACAGTATTGAATAAACGCCCAGAATACGTGATCAAAGTACAGTCAATACGTTCAGGAATCGCTTTACCAAGAATGAGGCTGCAAAAGTTCATCTCAAATTCTATGCCCGTTATCAAGTACAAGTAGAAGTAAGTAAAAACGTACGACAAATCAGGGTTAAAAACTAATACCAGTGCATAAAGAGGATTGAATCAAAACGGCACAAATGATAAAACTCTAAAATGTATTTACAGCCGTCATCAGTGGTGCAAAGGACATAACTGCAGCCGCAGGCGAAGCAGGTGTTTGTATTCTTACCCTGTGAGGCCTCACAGGCGAGCCAATCATCCCGTGGGGCCGAGGCCTTAACAGAGTAGTCCGTGAAAAGCCCACCCTGTTTTTCTTAGTTTATCCAGTCTCCCCTTGAAGGCATTCACATAAGTAGGTAGTTTACTCGTATTAACCTAGACAATTCCTATAGGAAAGGGCAAATTTTAACCCCCGCGTGCCAGCTTTGTTAATACCAGTTTTGCGTACTTGCATTTTATCTTGAATCAATGTACAATTGCGGTCTGACATATTGTTCTATTAAAAAACATTTCGATTATTTTGATTTGAAGTGCATTCACCATTCCTTGATCCAAACTGTTCCAGCGTCCTACCACCCTGTGTGAGAAGAAAAACTTCCATACTGTCCCTAACACAGGTAAATGTTACCTGTGCAGGTAAGACATACACAATGCTGGGGCTGGACAACTCGTCGGCGTCTCTCGGCGTCATACCATGTGCCATTGACTGGCTGTTTCGACTCATCAGTGACCAGAAAGAACAGACTGGGGCTCGGTTCTCGGTCCGCGTGTCAGCTGTTGAGATCACTGGCAGCCAGGAACATCTCAAAGATCTTCTCGCCGACACCGCTTCCGGTAATTATTATCACTGTCGCCCTTTGTTTCAGACTCAGAACGCGAAAGCAAAAAGAAAACAGCTAATTCCGAGATCTTCAAACAACAAGTAGACAGTTTGTTCTTGTTTTAAGTGCTTTGACATTGTCTTCTGGGCCTGTCGAGAATACCGCTGCAGCCTTCTTCCGAGACATCCTTGTATGTCTGCAGTGAACAGCAAAAGTGGCTCTCACGTGTAAAATGAAACTGAAACAAAACGAAAACAACGCGGTCTTGTAAATCTGATGAATCGGTTATGGTAGTTTGTGTTCCTGTACTGCGTTGTGAAAAGAGATGTAAGTATTTCTCCCTGTCAAACTGCTCTCGAGTCGGATCATAGTCTGTTCAGACTCTGTTGTCTTCATTCCGTGTGAGCTACTGGTGTGCCCGTTTACTGCCAGTTCCTAACGAATAGGCGGCGATACTTACCTGGTAGACTACCTGCTGTGTCGCATGCAGTCTGAGCAGTGATGCTTGGGTCTGTTGTCGTCAGCTACGGAGGCTGGGAGTGTGACGTCACCGGGTGTGTACCTGCGGGATGACCCAGTCTGCGGTGCACAGCTGGAGAACCACAGCGAGTTGAGGGCACCAACAGCTGAACGAGCCGCTTACTTCCTTGATGCCGCCATCGCTGCTCGCACTGTGTCCGGTAAACACCGCATTCTACCTACATTAATATCACTCACATATTGATAACACTGTACGCTGTAGCCTCTCCGGTCTGTTGGCCGGTTACCACGATAACTTGAAACAACATTGGCAGGTTTTCGGCAGGAATTTTTTTTGGTTCGGATAAACGTCCACAGCTGATTGAATTTGGGGGTAACTATCTGTAGGCGCAGAAATGGCACAATGGCGAACGAAAAAAAACACTGTCGAGTCGTGGCGTCTATACAGTATTGCAGTAAGTATGGGGGATTCGGTGTATCCGCGATGTGTCCATTTACCTCCCTACAGCAAGACTACCAGCTGGAGAATGACCGGGATAAATTTACCTGCGTAATGAAATGTAGAAGTGATGCGCTGACGAAAATTTTTTAAAACTATTTGTGTGTAGTTTGCATTACACCAAAGTTAAATTCAGTTGTATTGGTGTAAAAACGTTTTAGATGTTGAAGACGACGCTCGCAATTCTCATCTTCTGTTTACCATTCACGTTTACCAGTATCGAGTTGAACGAACTACTGAAGGCAAGAGTGGAAGTGAGTAGCTTCTAGCATGTTATAGCCTACTCGTGCTTTCGTTATATTTTATTAAGCATAAATTCATTCACCTTAGCTCATAAATATTTCTAATGTACGTAGCGCAGTATTCTTTTAGCTGAACTGTGTCTAGTGGCTGGAGGACGGAGTCGTCTTCATCTGCTCGACCTTGGCAGTTGTAGTCGCAGCAAAGACGGCACGGCGCTCAGTCTGTCTGCACTCGGCACTGTTCTACTGGCTCTCTTCAACGGACAGCGACATCTTCCGTACAGGTGTCGTACTACGCACTCTTACGTCAAACCACAGTCAACTATGTAAAGTTGTCGCGTCATTGTGTATTGAAGATCCTGAGGGTTTTCTCCACAATTTTTTCGGAAATCAGTTCTTCGGTACGACGTAGTGCATGCTACTTGCCATCCTGCTTCTCCATAACTTTCACTCTAACCTTTAGGCCTACAGTTTCACTCCAATAATCTATAAGTTACATTTCGCTCGAATCGTTGCCCAATTTTTTTTATAGATATCTTCTTGTTCAGTATTCACAGACACAACACCGTCACAACGATGGACGGGTGTCGTTGCTGGTGCTGTAGGGAGAGTAAACTGACGCAGCTGATCAAAGAATGTCTGAGCAGTTCAACGAGTCGAGTGTGTATGATCGCTCACGTGTCGTCGGCTACTCACGCTTACAACGAGACGCTTCAGGTACTACAGCTGGCAAGCCGAGTCCAACGGCTGCGATCTCGCCGCAAGACGTCAAAGGTAAGCTGTAGTTGAATCATTAATTCCGACAACCGCCCTTTGACGCCCACTGTTGCCATATGGGTACACCTATAGAGCATCCTGTGCCAGTCCGGGTTAAGCAGTCATTTGAATTTTTGACATCCGGGCGCTCACGGACATCCGGCGGGTACTCAGCCCTGAGCATCAGAGTGCCCGGATGTCCATGTGATGGCTTAACCCGGTCTGACACAGGATGCTGAGGATGCTCTATAGCTGTATCCATATGTCAACAGTGGGCATCAAAGGATTAGAATGACACTTTCACTCGCTGGACGTACAGAAGTACATGTTTGATACGTCACATACCTTACCAAGTTGTCAATGCAAATATAGGCAGTTTTGGGTTTGTGTTATTCTCTGAGTAAAATTGTTACAGAATTAGCAGGAAATTCTTCTGTATGGTACGGGACTTCCTGGAGTACCGTTGGCGGACAATCTTCCTTCAGACAACGCCAACGTGACGCCCTATAGTTTGTATAAACATCTTGACTTGCTTGCGTACTCATAGTAGAATGGTGTTGTTTTTGTTTGGTGTCAGTTGGCGAGCACAAGTTCTGAAGACAGTTCCTCATGCAGCGGTGAGTCGGGAAGACCTCGTCCCAGTGGCGGTGGTCGACTGCGTCTGGGCGTCCGCATGGGAACTCGTCGCCATGGTGTCGACTACACGTCTAGTAGTGACCAGTCCTGTGACACCGTCATCTACGTCGGATCCGATGATCAGGACCTTACCGACCACGAGAGACCTCCACTGTCAACGACTGCCGCGTCAGATCATGTTTCTGGCGGACAGGAGGACAGCATGGCTCGTGGTCGCGGTCTTCGTCGACCTGCCGGAGGACGACATTCGGACGGTGAGCTGGCAACTAGCAGCCGTCTTCCACGACGATCTTTTTCGACGAGACCCGCAGCGTGGCGATCACCGCCGCCGCCGCCGCCGCCAAAGAACAGCGGTGAGACGTGGGTGGACGGCCCCAAGTCGATGCTGACACGAGTTGAACAGTGGGTCGACGGACCGCCGGAATTCCGTCACACCGACAAGGAAAACAACAGCGTAGAGATGACTTTGGAACAGTCAGCCGGACAGAGGTTGCTCACGATCGCAGACGGTGATAGTTTCCTGGCTGAGGTCACCGAAGAAACTGAACATCAAAGTTTTGTTGTTGGGAAATCTACGATGCTTAGCGACAACATCGTCCACGTCGCGTCGAGATACGACGAGCCGACACGACAGCAGAAAAGCACGCAGTTGTCTCTGAGATCTGACCAGAGTGATGTCACGACGAAAATCAGCGGTCAGCAGCTAACTGTTGCTGATGTTCACCAGTCCGCATCGGAAGAGAGTGGAGTCACAGACGTCATCACTTCAGAGGTTCATCACAACGCAGAGTTCGACGTCGGAGAGAATGGCGCGACGTCAAACGACGGTGAACAAATACCGTCTGTTGAGCGGCAGAAAGACCTCGGGCGAACGAAACTGGACATTGACGCCCTGCTGCTTGCGAACCGCGAGTCTATTTACGAGCTGCAGATGGACGAAGAGTTGGAAACTGGCAGTCGAGAGAGTCTCCTGCAGCTGGTCTGCGGTTCTGATGACGACTGGTCGACGTGCGGGACTGAACCACGAAGATCTAAGTGTCAAGACTTCCGAGACGTCGACGCATGTCTGAAAGACCTGGACGACATGGTGATCACGACTTCAGAACCGCCTGAGCCGAAGACATGCGGCGAAGGAGAAATACAAACTGGCTGGCAGCAGGCGAGCAAAGAAGAGTCAGCAGCGGAGAACAACGTAACCAGTGAAGAGACCAAGCGGAACGTTTGGATCAGAACTCGTGACGTCGGCGAGTCGCTGACGAACGGTGTAGTATCAGACTGTCCAGATAACGAGACGGTACCAGCAGCGGCCAGTTCCGAGCGAGAATCGGCGAATCCGACCACAAACAAACCTCGTCATAGCGCTATTCCGTTGCCAATGTCATCGTCTTCGTCCAGAGTGCGTCGAAAGCCTCCACCGGTTCCTGTCCGTTCGTCGTCGATGACACAGTCACCCGATCCTCCCAGGAACGGTCGAACAACTACGACAGACGTCGCCGTCACTTCGACTTCTCTGACAAAGACTCCGTGCCACGTCGTCCATCAGAAAACGATGTCGAATTCAAAAAACGTATCAGCGTCACGCGGCTTCTGTTCCAGAGACTGTTCGGCGGCAAGAGAAGCTGAGGTGACGACGAGTTGCACTGCTGCCGCCGTACAGACGCCTGCCAGTGGCGTGGTCACCGGGACACCAGCCGCCGAGAAGAACGCCAAGCACCCTGCCTCTGTGCCGCCTCCGTCGACGAAGAGTCGGTCTAGAATCGCTCTGCCGTGCCGTCGTGACAAGAAGAACAAACACCAACCCGAGATATCGGCGTCCGACAAGGTGACATCTCAATCTACAGCGAATCAGGCCGTTCCACCACACCCGGGACCTCTATCGACACCGACAGGCGAGGTGCTGACCGCCATGACGCTGATATCGCCGTCTCACTCCGTCCCGAAGCCGCGGCTGACTCGAGGTCCGAGCAGCAACACCAGCAGTAGCGCTCCAAGCAGCGTCAGTCGGCTACGGACGACGACAGGTGCGCGTCGACGTGGCGGAACTCGTAGCGAGGTGGAAGCGAGTAGCGGCTATGAAAGTATGATACGAGACAGTGAGGAGGTCACCGGAACGTCATCCGCCAGCGAGTGTCAGTCGCCTCTCAGGCTCAAGGCAAACAAGCTGTTTCGCAAGAAAGGTTCACTCATTGTATTGTATTGTTTTTTTGTATTGTATTTTAATAACTCATGTGACAAACGCACGCAATACAGTAAATAAAAGCAAGGTATAACAAAACTGATAATGCCACAGTAAACAGAATTAAACAAACACAATATAGCATATATCAAACCAAATCAAAGTTCTATTAATGAAAGACTGTGTATGGAGGCTATTAGTACATGTAGGTAGACTATAATTATGCCTACGTAGCCTATATGAACGTGACTCATAACAAGACAGCATATGATGAAGGCAATGGTTGGATCTCTTCATACACTGAAACAGGTCAGCCGAACAGGAATTAATGAGGTAATGAATGAAATGGCACTGGCTTGTCGGCTTTGGTTAGATTAGCTGAAAGCTGTATTTTTGTGAACTGTGACAATGATAGTTTATTGTGGACGTTGTTGTTACTGTATGTATGCTGTAGCGAATGCTCGAAGTAGATCGGCGCCTGCTCGTGGCGACAGCACCTACCGCGCGAGGCCGTGGCCGGCTTTTCTCGAGGAACCAGTCGAAATAAAAGTCTACGACGTGGATGACGTGGAACGACTGGCGAAATGGCAGACTCACGAAACAGAGGTCAGATCGCCGTGCAGTGAGAGTTCTACTGGGTTTTGAGAGACCGCTTTGTAGCCTCATGTCAACAGTGTTTATTATTAGGCCTATCCCTGACAACCTCGTTGATATTTATTCATTCATAGTAATTTACGTAGTAAGCTATATTTTTGGTCTGCATGTCTGTTTGTTTGTCTGTGTACGATATTTCGAACAGTGCAAGTCGGATTTCGATGAAACTTAAATTAGCATGATGGCAAACTGTTCTTTTCTAGAAATAATAACTTTTGAGCACCCCCGCTCCGAGCAAATGACTAAATGTAGCACAACACACGTAAGGGTCCGTGGAAGGGTTTTACGGGTAAAATCAACCCCAACGCAAGAAGAAAAGCCCCGGAACTCCAATTTTTGTTTACACCCGCTGTCTTCGTGTTCCAATCGCTCGACCTAGCTATCGAATTTCATGATGCAGCAGGACCAGACGATGAGATTTAGGGGTCACTCCAACCGCGAACTCAAGGAGGCGGTCTCTCACAGAGCCCAAAGTTTCTTTACGTAGTGCTTCTGAGTTCTGAATACTCGTTTTATATACTGTCAGCCTGTCATTATGGTTCAGCATGGTTTAAAGTAGCCTACTTTAACTATGGAGTCGAAATTAATGTGGATTTGTAGTAGTTTACGTGTTTTTATAACTGAATTTTACAGATATATTTGGCGCACACTAGACGTCAACATATTAAAGAATTGCTTGAAAAGCAAGAAAAGTTGAAGGTCGAGTTGGCTGATGCTAAAGGAATATTAATGGTCGATCCAACAAGTTGGAGCTATGATCGTAAGTTGACCTTCCGCTCCTTTACTTTAAATACTTTGGTGAAAATTAACCACTTATTTTATTGTGAGTTTATTAGTTCATAATCATCTACTAAATATAAATACATAATGTCGTACTGTGGCTGCGTAATTTTATATTGTATATTTATAATATTTTAGAAGTGGTTACGATACTGCTAGCTGCTACATGGTATTGCTACTACTGGGTTGATAACTGGCTACTGGAGTGGCTAGTGCCCGTTTCTCTCATAACAAAATAGCTTGTTGATTGCCGAACGCCGACGTCGACAGTGATAGAACTATTATTCAGTTCTATTCTACGTAGGCCTATTTTTGATACGTAGAGTAGATTGCCGGAAGTGATAAGTGCACGACTGTCTGTGTGAAATGCAGTTCACGTGGCAGCGACGGCGGAGCGCGATGACTCAGACTACCTGGCCGCGTTGGAGAATGAGACGGAGACGCTTCAGAAGCGCGTCGATGCCTGTCGGTCACGCATCATGCTTGTCACTTGCTTCGACGTCACCGTGTGACGTCATCAAAACATCTCATCTCCACTCTCCAGCCGGCTGCTGCTGACATGCCTGCGGGCTCGGTTTGTCTAGTAAGTAAGTAAAGTGGCGACCTCTAACTCTAGCGCTCTCGGTGTGTTAGTATGAGAGAAATGTCCTAAGATATTTCTGAAAACAAGATAGTGACAGAGCAGCGTCTTTGAGTGTGTCTGGCAGACTGTTCCACGCGGCAGCAACACAAACAAACGAACGAATGTCTTCCGTAGGTTGTCAGCCGATACCGAGGCACATCTAGCTGACCACGACTGGCAGAGCGGCGATGTTGACGTCCTGTGGTCATCATTATTATGATTATTGCTGTTGTTTTTCGGCGTAATTTTGTGACTCGCTCGAGTAAGTCGTGAGCCTGCATACTCCGCGTCTGTTGCTAACACAACGCGATGATTGATTGATTGATTGATTGACTAACTGATGACGTACGAGCTTGACTGACCATGTACATCTAGAGAGCATCATCACACAACAGTCTACACAGCTGTCTGACGGTAATATGCCATGTCGACTCATCGTTCCCCGACTGACTCGAGCAATGCTTGATAGCTTGATAGGCTACAGTATCATGATGACAGCTACGTCATTTGTTGCTGATCAGAGTCAAGTGACAGATGGAGTTTTGTTTCACACACAGGTAACGGGAACAGTGTGCTTCAATCACCAGTCGACTTACGACCGTCGTTTTGTTTTATTTCCACGTTTGGGAATGCTTAACCCTTTGACGCCCACTGTTGCCATATGGGTACAGCTATAAAGCATCCTGTGCCAGATCGGATTAAGCCGTCATTTGTAATTTTTGACATCCGGGCACTCTGACGCTCAGGGCTGAGCGTCAGAGTGCCCGGATGTCAAAAATTGCAAATGACGGCTTAATCCGGTCTGGAACAGGATGCTTTATATAGCTGTACCCATATCGCAACAGTGGGCGTCAAAGAGTTAAAAAGTTAAGCAGTCTGTGTAAATGTTTGATTCGCCGAGTGACTTTGCGTCTCATATTCTGTCTGCTGGCAGAATCTTTGCTCGATATGGTGTTGTAATGGTAATTATCATGTATTTAAATTTATGCATGTATGCAAGGGACTGGTATTATACTGCAGCAACTTGCTACTTGGTGTGAACTGAAGTAGCTGATTTTTCTTCTAAACAGAGGACGTCGTAATCTACACAGAGGCGGTGTAATGGGGTTCGACGCGATACCGTTCTTGAAAAGCGGAAATGGGAAATAATATTTAAACGCTGCATGTTGTATTTTCATTTTAACTTAGATCAACAGTGACAGTGTAATTTGTAGGTTTGCCCGGCATGTGATTTTTCAAAAAGGACTTCGACATGTTCATGCTGGCTTTGGACAATTGCAATATAAACACTGCTTGTCGATGTGCCTTTTACTGTCCGCTGTTCTCGTAGTTAATCCGTTTTCCACAAAGCCTTTCTCAGCAATCCATCCAGTCTGACCGTAGAGCGTGTTAAACGTTAAGCTGCTGGTAGAAGCACTGTACGTGTTGTAATGTATCTGTAATTGTCGTTATTACAGCTATGCAGTCGTTGTATAAAAACTATTTATGCCTTAGACTGTAATTTTATTGCGCATACATACGTATTTGTACAGATATTACTGCGTTATTTCGCCGCATCCGTCGTAGACATAGTGCTACTTGACCACAGAGCAATATCATTTAGAATATAACGGACTCTTGATACATATAAACAGCTGCAAGATATCTGCATGGCTGTCTTTATAGTGTTCACTTCCTCTTTGCTCGGTTTTCGAGACGCGTAAAAAAGAACCAGCGATGCAACCAGTAGGTTAATTAATTGATAACTGAATAGTTGTTTTACATATAAAAATTACTGAGACTAAAAAGATTTCTGGAGTTATTTGAAACTGTAGCAGAAAACATTAAGTCCGATCTTTAAAAATACAGTGTAAATAGGCGTTTTAGTTAGTGCCTGTGGTTTTGCCGAATTGTGTTTTTAATCTGTGTATTTAATTTAATTTATTGATATATTGAACTCCGGTTTCTGAATATAGTAGTCGTTAGCTAAATAACACAATTATGCATATTTTAAAATCATTGTTTAACAACTGTATTAAAATGGATAGAAATGCTGCATTTGTTACTATTATTGTCGCTAGCGGTTAACTGTTGAGTGATATGCATGTCACTCCCCCAGGCTCCGGCCCTGATGTATTATTGTTACTAAATTTGTTATCGCGGCATTCACAACTCGATTCGTGGATCAAAAAGTCCGTCATTGGAGCCACGTTGGATGCCCAACCAATTCTAGCGAGCACCAGCAGCTACCAGCATGCGTCGTTTCATACAAATCCTACGAGAAGTTTTTGAGACATTCTGTAGTACACAGACAGACATACAGACACACACACACATACAGACCAAAAATAAAATTGTCTACTGCAAAGTTGTACAAGATATTTACTTGATCAGCTGATCGGACCGCCACAAGTTCAACATGGTATATGAGTGGTATTCGTTCGAACTGGGTACAAAGTTCGTATAATAAGCCCCTATACAATCAATTAGCCCTATACACCTGATATATTGTCTGCGACCGCAGACGCCAAGGACTCCGTAGTGTTCACAGAAACAAGCCCCATCAGTTCACTAGGCTATCACTTCACTAGTCTGCGATGAGGTCACGTGCTGCCGCAGATTGAAAATGCTCAAAGGCTGTTTCGCTGCCAGCTCGTCCACTGCACCTGATCCAGAGTTAGACTTGGGTCGACCGATGTCCACCTGAAATCAGCAGCAAAGAAACAATTCATTACTTATCGTGCGCAACAAACAGTCGGCTGACAGCAGGCCTAAAGCGAGTCAGTGTCTATTAACTTATGTGATTTGTAGGCGGATGTGGTGTACAACTCAACTCAATCTTTATTACAATAACTGTCAGACTACAGTTAAAGTTACAATGTATATATAAAACTTATAATAAAAGTAGAAAAATCGGAAACAAATAAGCTCTAGATACTGTAAAAGTTAATAAAATCCAATGTTGTAGTACCTACTGTAACAATGGCCTATTTGGTTTACATA
>Ga0056114_1000583_pt1 | contig 13421 bp, 8 predicted proteins | sample WorMetHERISLAND1_FD_77005 | JGI IMG/M metagenome (GOLD analysis project Ga0056114, IMG submission 77005) | Marine gutless worms symbiont microbial communities from Max Planck institute for Marine Microbiology, Germany - Olavius loisae HERON... ...
AAGTTACTCAGTTTAAACACCAACGGAAATCTTTGCATTTTAGGTGCATAAACTGAGTATGTTGAGTTACATGTTATGGTGAGGCTAACTTGGCGCCGGCGTTTGGGTGCAAGAACCAGGTATATTGCATTACACACTTATTGCAGCCAAATTTACCCACTCTTGCACGGAACACACGACCAGCTATCGCTGTTGTCGCACCGTGTAAGTAAAGTTACTCAGTTCTTCCACCCAAAAAAACTACTCGATTACGACAAGTAACTTCAATAACCCAGTTAATGCTCCCAAAGCACTATTCAAACGTGTAAGAATAATAACTGAGTAATACAATAAACTTAATTTTTGAAAAATTCACATATTGTTTTCTTTCTTCAAAACATATAATAAAAATTACAGAGACAGATCTAAAAACGCAGAGCCTAAATAGCGCAATTCCGGCAAAAACAAGGTAAGTGAAGTCACGCAGTTCTTCCACGCAGCCCTTCAATTGTGATCATTTCTTTAACGTGTTTACATTTATCGCGTTAATTCGACGGCACTGTTTATAATTTTAGATTGTACATGTTTCGGTCATTATAATGTTCAAAGACCTGCTGTTGTTTGATGTTATTTATTGAAGTTTCAGATGTTTGTTATTATTGGGAGCACATCTTTTTGTGTAGTTTACTGTCTAGTTTAAAGGCTCAGATAGGATTATCTCAGATTTGGAACTACTGGAGCATGTCTGTACTGGTCAACAACTTGTGTGTTGTTTTCACGATCATGGTGAGAATGGTTGTTTCCAGTCAAGAGATTGGCTGGGAAGATTATCTCTTGTAATGTGTTAAGTGGGTCGTTACACCCTACCCTACTCAACTGAACTTTTTCTTCACAAACACTGACTAAAACCGCGCAGATCCCTTACCGTGAGTCACTGTTGCCTCGGCATGTAGAATCCCAAGTCGCTGATCCTGGGGAAATCCACAACGGCCGACGTCTGTTACTTCTGCAAGCAGCGAGTGTACATCGTCGAACGCTACACGCTGCGTGGCATTCTCTTTCACCGCAACTGCCTCCGATGTGACTACTGCAACTCAGTGCTCCGAGTCAGCAGCTACTCATGTCAGACACTCGACGACGGACAGAGTAAATGCGTTTGTTTTTATCAGCTGAAGACATAAAGCATCTTGTGTGCACCGTTGTTTGCTATAGACTCACGACTTCATACTGTGTGCAATTTTGTCATCTTTTTACCTAACTACTGATGTGTTGTCAGTAGTTAAATTTAAGTGGAAGCTAAGTGTCACAGAACTACAGCATACAGATGAAATTCTTATGTATTACGTAGTAGTGGATCTTTTCAGTATATGTTGTGAAAAATAGATTTCTTCTCTTTTTGCATAGAGTCACTTTTGTTTTGTAGATATTAATTGTTAAACCTTGATGCACAGTCATTTTTAGTCAAAAGTTTGGCGTGTATTTGTGTAAAGTGACTGACACTGTTAGTCAGTAGGTTCAGCCATTGCCATAGTAATTATAGACAAAAAAGTATGCTATAGGCTTTAAATAATGGAACTTATTTTAAAAAATAATATTTGTGTGATGAAATCATGGTACAGAGTTGTGTTGTTGTGGTGTGAATTAACAGTGAAGTTCTACTGCGTCCAACACAGCGGTTTGCAGAAATTAACACGGCCTGGTGGCATCACAACCGCGACATCACGAGGCGGTGGTCACGACATATCAGACTCTTCCAAGTCACGTCTTCATCCTGCTGGACCAGGTATGATTGATCACGGTGCACATACAGTGACCATAATACCCACGATTTTACTGACCTAGGCTGTCTAGTCATGTTTAATATTTAGTAAGGACCTTTAGACTAAGGTTTCGTGGAATTATGCGCCAAAATATTGCAAATTATGCGCAACGATTTTAAAGATTATGCGCACACTTTTTGCCAATTATGCGCACATTATGCGCACCTTTATCGGCTTTGGATTACACACATTTGGCGTTCAGCATCGACGCTGCGACGTTATCTCGTGTATATCACAAACATGTTACTTTCATCTGTGCCGTCTGTCATCAACTCGGACGTGATGTCACTGTCAGACTGGTTATTGCTTTCGTACTTGCCCGTCTTGACTACTACAACGTCATCCTTGCGGGTCTCCTGATGTCCAGTCCACATTAGCGCCGCTGCAGTGAGTCCTTCATCATGAAGGACTCACTGCAGCGGCGCTAATGTGGACTGGACATGTCGCAACACATACTGTGACACCGAACTTGAAGCCGTGCGATCACCTTTCTACACTAGGCCTACGTGAACTCCACTGGCTTCCAGCACTGCGAGGATACAGTGTAAGTTGTGTTTGCTGTTACACAACTCACGTGACAGCCACTCTCCGCAGTATCTGTCACAGCTGCTGACGCCAGTCTCTGGCATTCTGTCGCGCTCAGCTCTTCGATAGGCGAGAAACAGTGACTTCGACGTTCCACGATTGCGACGAAAGATGGTGAGAGAGCATTTTGCATTGCTGCATTGTTAGAATATAGCGTACATTCGTGACTATAAGCAAAATTCCTGATGTATAACAAAATGTCATTCATAAATGAGACATATTATGCGGAGCTTGTTGGATTATGCGGGATTTGCCCAATTATGCGGAAGGTCAGCAATTATGCACAAAATTATGCGCGCGCATAATCGCATAATTCCACGATCCCTACTTTAGACCATACACATTCACGATCTGAACTGACTAGTTTACTGAAGTGATTCAGGGAAAAAATTGGATTTTGATTCACGGTTTTTCTGGTTTAGTTTCTGCAGAAAACAAGCTGACTTAATTGTTGTTCACGTAAATGTAATGAGTCTCGTGAATGCAATATGCAGTTTGTGAGTACTATCACTGTAACGTCACAAAACCAATTAAGCGTACTATAAAAATTAGTTGTGGTTAATATTTTGCTGTCACTGTACTGAAGCTGTTGAATAGAATCAAGAAATTGATCAAATTGAATCAACTATTTTTTCCGGAGCCGGAATGTTCTAGTAATACTGGTCTGAAGCATGTGGTAGGAACATTATTTGTGATGTTTGCAGAGATGCGGACGCAGGCGTCGAGAGATCGTCCGACCGTGTTCCGAGCGCCCCCAGAGCGTGCCGAGTACACAACTGAAAGTGAAGTTGAGGAAAGTGAGTTCGACCAGACTCGACATAACCGCTGTGGACTGCTACGTCCGACTGCTTATAGTGATTCTGACAGGTAGGTGGACATGTGCGTCTTAAACCTTTTTAAAACAATTTCTGTAGCATAAAATGATAAATGCTATCGTTAAAAATGCCATAATAGTTTATTGAGCCCCGAGTATGTTTTGGGAGTGGTGCTTTAAGTGACACTGCAGTCCATTCGTTTCTCTGCCCATTTGTCCGTCATCAGTCGCTGGCACTGATCTAGCGATGCGTATCACTATTGAGTAGGCGCTGTAGCTATGGTAGCTAGGCTGTTTTGTGGCAGGCCATGCAGTGCCGCACAATGCACCATACAGTAACCTACTGCTAGGCATCGTCTTGACACAGCAGGGTGATACACTTGTTCTGTGGCCCTCCGTAGGGGGACTGCATTAAGTGTTGTGCCCATCCGTCTGTCTGTCCGCCGCATGCTTTTGATTTTCTGTAAATAGGAAAGCCAAGGGAACTTCTAATTTAGTGGAAACTTAGCGCTGGACAAGAGTAATTAAGAGCAAATTTGTTGTCAAAGGTCAAATCATATTTTGTACATATCTTTGTCAAAAGTGGATCGGTTTACGTGAAACCAAGACCATCAATGATCACTGGCCCATTCTACAGGTGTCTTTGAATACATTTCACCAGCGAAAATGTTTTGTTTTTGTGATAATTTGACATTTGTAATTATCTTGGAGGACAGCATATCGCAGCGGCCAGCTGACAGCACACCTACTTGTGCTGTGTGTGATGTGCAGCTCGTCATCGTCGGAGCAAGAGCTGCAGTTCTCCGATGACGACGAAGGAGCTGAAGAGATGCCGGACGTGTCGTGGCAGGAGTTCATTCGCCGGACGTACTACCAGCGTTTCACCGTCGACACAACGTCATCGCACGCTCACGCTGACGACAGACAGTCATCTGACACCGACACTGTTGGCGGAGCTAGTGACGCCGACTGGGAAACAGAGACTGACACCGAACAAGAGACTGGTATGTTGTGGCCTAGCAGCAGTATGTGAATATAAGATACTGCTACTATTAATACTGCTGCAATTACTACTGCTAGCTCCGTGCAGGCTCTAGGAGCTGTAGAATAAGCCTGTTCATTACATGATTACACTGGCCTCTAAACTAGGCTTTAGTTTCATTTGTTTTTATAGCGCAACAGCATATGGCATATGTGCGCCCGTCCGTCCGTCCGTCTGTCCATCCGTCTGTCACACGGGTGGATCAGTCAAAAACGGTTGAAGTTAGGATTGTGAAATTTTCACCATGTGGCAGCCTCGTCCCTCTAGTTTGTGCGGTGTAAGTTTCATGCAGAAATTTTACCGGGTTTTTGTGGGGTTCGTCAAGAAATTGGACGAGCAAGATAGCTTTCAATGTATTAGTCTACCTGCATTTGGTTTTTATGATGCAAACTCACGTTGGCATTTTTTGGTTACAGTTTAATTGTTTCATAGCAATTAAAAATTAATAGGTACACATTTCAAAACTTCTACAGGCCTTCAAATGTATGATTTCTGAACGAACAACAGTTAGTCAAAAGCTAACAGAGCTGCACATTGGCATTTTTTGCTTGCACTTGTTAATTAAAAACACATAGTTCAAAACTGTGCACGTTCGGCATATACAAACTTTCAGAAATGTGATTTTCGAACAAACAGCAAGTTAGTGGTGGACCTGAGTTACTAAAGTGAAAAGGCTGACATTTTAAATATTTGCAATTTTTTTGTGTTTTAATTTGTAAATCAGTGTATGACTGTACATCATAGCGGTGGCTTCTTTACACTCAGCCTGAACTGCTATTTATAACAGTGATGACATAACTTATGGCTTGCTCAAATGCAATTAGAAATTATAATTCGGTTGCATTTGTTCACTGTACTCTTAAGAAGTGCATAAAAACTTGGATGTCAGTAAAATTTGCAGGTACCATTAGTTTAACACCAGCTATCAGTTGTGAGAGCTGTGCTTGCTGATGATGATGTGTGTTAATTCAGGCTCGGTAAGCCATGACAAGAAGGAAGATGCTGAGACAGTCAAACAGTCTGCTGCACAGTTCGTCTCCGTATCTACACAGGCCAAACCTTCTCTGTCATCTGCTGAAATCATGCGCAATCGCATGGCCTTCTTCAGTGTTCCGTCACAACCAGTCCGAATCAACGCCAAAGCCTTCCTTGGTCTTGAGCCTCCACCGGCATCCAAACTTGCTGAGCAAGAACAAGACATCGATTTTAAGGACACCTCGGAAAAACCGGTGGAAAGAGAAGAAAAGCCGACAGAGATAGTGCCGCAAGAGCAGGAGCCGACACCACCGAAGGATGCAGATGTAAATCGAAAGCGCCATGGTCGACGCGAGCCGGCAGAACGGGCCAAGAGATGGCGGAAACGGCGGAAGAAACGCCGTGTGACTGGTCACGTTACTGGAGCCTCGTTGGCTGAGAAACATGATGCCCTTCCGGTAGTTTCGATAGAAGGGGTTTCAAGCGATGAAGATGAGGCTGGTGTGGGCTTAGCTAATGTGGGCGAAGATGTCATCGACAAAGGTTGTGAACTCTCAACCGAACATGTTGCAGCTATTGACGATACTCTAGACGAAATGAGGTATTTGGCTGAAAATGTCGGAAAAGATGATCGTCAGTTAGAAATTGATTTGCCTTCTGCATTAGATGACAAAAATCAGGTGTCCCAAGGTGAAGTGGCTTCTTTGTCAGAAGAACGTCAAGAGTTGGAAGTTATTGGTGGCCAAGGTTCACCAGAAGAAGCTTCAATGACCATCTGTGATGCGGCGGATGACCTGTCTGACAGTGGAAGCGAGATCGTTGATGAGTTATGTATGAACATAGACGACGATAACGACGACGATGCAAACGGGACAGAGTATTTGATTGACGGCCGAACGATCAACTACGACAAACTTTTTGCCGAAAAATCGCAGAGTCGGGAAGAATTGGAGGTTGATTTGCGCTGCGAGGAGGAACAACATGTTGTCGACAATGTTGTGGCGTCGTTCCGAGAAATCGGAGACGTGCAGCCTCCGGCTGATGTGACTAATCTGCCGCTAACTCAGTCGGAGGAACGGCTGCTTATGTTTGGCTGGAAAGAAGGGTTTGAGGATGACAGTGGTGATGGAGTTACCGTGCCTGAAGTACCTGAGGTGGATGAAGGCACAGATGAAGTGATTCGAGTCTCGGGTATGGAGGTCACGTTCGAAGGAAAAGATAAGGGTGTCAAACCAGTGGATTCAGCTGTTCGCGGCTCTGCGCCGTCAGATGTTGTTGTAAGTTCATCGGAACATGGCCAGACTTATCAGCCGCCGTCAGAATCTCCCGATCACACAGCAGTCGCCCTGGCGCCAGCTGAGATGTTGGCACCACATGCAGATGTCGACAGTTTCAGTGACGAGGATCTTGAGCTGGATGTCATGGTGCCTTCGTATCCTCCGGCACCGGCTGAAGTCAGTTCCATTGTAGCAGATGCTGTGGCTGCCACTGAAGTCTCGGCTGTGGATGATACAAGCCGTGTTGACGAACATCAAAACCTTGACGCGTCCAGTAATGTCGATAGTCTGGTAGCCACAAGTGCCGACGACTCTGTCAACATTTCCGACGTAGCCGCCGCTAACGTGAGCAGTGAATTCTGCCGACAAACTGAGGCGTCCAACAGCGAGTTAGTCGCAGAAGTTGGTGTGCAAGTATCTATGCAATCTTTAGCAACAGACTTGAAAGAACAGTCAGCAGAACTGACTGATAGTCAAGAAACTAACACTGTGCCTTTACGCGTTGAAGAAACTGTCGATGTTCAGAAGAAACATGATTTAGAAGGTGCTGTCAATTTTGCCACACATCATAGTCCCGTGTTATCTGACCAGGCTGCGGCACCGGTGTCTGTGCGTTCTGTTCAAGCTGCAAAACTTGATCCCATTGCAAGGATTGATCGGCTACTGGAGAGCCTATCTTCCAGTAGGGTCGGTCCAATCTCACCCTCGCTACTCAGGTCGGATGACTTCGCTTTTGCTAAAGAGCCGTCCGGGAAATACGAGTTAGATTCGGATTTAACAAAAGCCGAGCTTTCTGTTTCGCCGTCGAGCCGACTTGATGGGTTAGCGGACAGTTCAATGTCAGATCAGGCCGCAGAGACGTCAGACGTGAAAGATGAGTCACGTATTGTCGAGTTCACAGTTGAGGATGAGTCGGGAGTGGAACAGTCGTTCAGAGTTGACGAGTCGTTTGTCAGTACAAGAGACAAACGACAGAGACATTTCTCCGAGAAAGAGTCGTTGTCTGATGTGTCTTTCTCGGCCACTGATTACGCCGCTGATCAAAGCATTACGTGTAGAAACACAGACGAAAGCTCGTCTAGCGGTACTCAAGAAATTGTCACATGTCCAGCTGCGTTAATGGCCGCCACGGACGACAGTTTGTCCCTTGATCGACTCGCATCATTTAGCTTTGATGACATTCTTTCAGTCGATAACATCGATGACGGCAAAAGCCAAACTAATGATCTGTCTGATGTGGCAGAACTTTCCGACCAACGTAAATCATCAAAACCGGTCTGCAATGGGACACTGCATAAGGAGCCGACGGATGTAGTCTCTAGGCGAGAACAGAACGAGCTACTTGCCACAGTTGCAGATGCAGCTGCTAGAAAAGATTCGCCTCCAGTTGCTGTGGTTTCACCAAGTCGACTTGTCGATGCAAAACGGCGATTTTTCTGCGAACCTCCTCAGCCTGTCCGGATTGACCCTCGACGTGTGTTTGATGAAATTCCTGCGTCAAAAACTGCTCAGTATAATTCTTCCATCGGCAAAACTTCGGGCTCCAACAAGCAACAGCAAGTGAATGGATTGACTTTTGGTGCTTCAGACATGGTAGAAGATTTGTCGTCCTCGGAGCAGCCAAAACGCCGTATTCTTCCAGCACTACCTCCAGGTCAGCCAGTGCTCGATGCATCCGAGATCATTCTTTCGGCAGAAGAAATTGCACTGATTAAAAGCACACAGCAACGTTCCTTACAGTCTACTCACAAGAACGTTGTCTCGAAGTCTTCCCAGTCACCGGCTCCAGTTCGTGAAGACTCATTAGTTCAGAGAAGATTGCACCGGTCCGAGAAAAAACGTCCAAGTTCAGCTCTGGTGGTTACTGCGACGGAACAAGAGATGGGCTCTTTTGTACCTTCGTCTCAAACTCCTTCGTCCACCTCAAAGCCTCCGGCCGCTCCACAACGCCAGTCGTCATTTTCAGACAGCACCACTGATGGTAGTCCCAGTCAGCGCCGTGACCGAATCTGGGCATTCTCTCGGCCTAAGAGCAGCAAGACTAAAGTGCCACCTGAAGTTGGTGCAGGTGGCGATACAGAAAACTCAGGCGGATCTGATCGTAAAGATAAAAAACGATCACTGCTGGCCCTTCTTATGCCGTCAAAGAGTGTTGACCGGCGAGACAAGTCGTTAAAGGACTCGCCGCCAGTAATTCCGCAGACATCGGCCATTGATACCACCACAGCAGAACCCAGCGTAGATAGAACTGAGATGATCGCAGCCGTGCGCGAAAAGACAAAGTCACTCCCACTCGAGAAAAAGAAATTACCAGCTGTCCCAACGACTGACGCGGTGAAGAGAGCATCGCTGGAAAAGCAGCGTTCGAAGTCATCCAAGTCTCGTGGCAGTAAGAAGTCTGAGAGTGAGGGTGACGGCCGGTCAAAACTGACGCAGCGGACGGTATATGAGGAGATGGCACCGATCATCGAAGGCATCAAACGGGTGGAACGGAGGAACAGAGACAAGGTCAACATTCATGATCGTATCCGTGCCGTCGCGCCGCCTCCTGCCAAGGCTCCTTTCACAGCACTTCTTCCACCGAAAGCCGACAGTAAGTGCTAATACTTGTTACCAGTCTAAACCATTCCTTTCGTTCATGCTGCTCCCACTGTTCTTGGGTTCGACCAGGGGTGAAGTCATAAATTTGTATTTGCCGGAATGCTCTTCTTGCCCTAATCTTTCCCCATTTCACTCATCCCCTTCCCACCTCTCCCTCCCCTTCCCCTCCCTTAGACGTAGGCCCCCTTAAGTCCAGCAAGGGGGTCTGGGGGAGCGCTGTAAGCTCCCCAGCGGGGTCTGGTGCAGAGCCCCAGCGGAAATCGAATTTGGTGCATTTTAGCCTGAAAATATGACATCTGGTGGCAACAGTTTCAATGATATTCCTGAGAACCAGTTTGCCAAATTTCGTGTAAAGGTAATTTTCTTATAGTACGAGCTGATTTGCCAGAACGCTGCAGTGTCAGCGTTCCGGCTGTGATAAGCAATACTTACCGGAGCGCCGTTCCAGCTCAAAAGTATTTGCCGCAACGGCGTTCCGCCGCGTTCCGGCACCACTGCACCCCTGGGTTCGACTTTAGGTCTACTTCTACTGTTCTCAGTGCCAAGGCTTTGTTATTCTGGGCGCCTTTGTACTCATTTATGCAGTTATTCTGTTCGTGTATTTTTATCTGTGTCAGTGAAACACAGCTGTTATTATATTTCTGTTGTTGACGCTGTGGACTTGACTTTATTCTACCATTACAGCATCATTGACCTTTGGGAATTTACATTACCTGGTGAGTTGGTTTCAGGAAAGTTACTCATTAAACCAGGTTTGCCTGGACAGTGGCCATTGATTTTGTTGTTGTTGTTGTTGAGTTGCCCCGCCTGCTATGCACAGTCATTGGACGGAAGCTGGCCAATCCGCCTCAGGAAAGCGATGATATCCACGGGATCCGCCTTGATAAGTTCCCTGTGGGACAGGAACGTCTTCCCAAAGATTTCCCGTCGCTTCTGACTCCACGCCGGACATTTCCCCAGGAGATGTTCTCTGTCTTCTTACTTTCGACATCTCCGTCCTTCAGGATGTCCGCTCGACTGCTGTGATGCACAGAATAGGTACGGCACTTCTTGGCCTGCGCTCTAACAAGAGTGCCCATCAAAAACCCGCAGTGTGGTCGCCTTTGCGCGAGCGGAGGGCTTGGTGTGGAGAGTTTGGTACTTCCTCTGTTGTGTGCGGACTTCGCGAGGTTCGCCACGCCTCTCGCAGTCCAGGCTCTTCCCGGGAAGTTCATTCGTCGGTTCTTGAAACCATCTCCACATTGACGCCAGTGGCCGTTGTAATAGACAATGACAACGATGCTGATGAAATGTAACGTTGTGAACTGCCAGTAATGTAGTCGTGTTCCTCAGTAAGATTGATCTTTTTGTGTTGACAGTTGACGACTTTGAGACTGAGAGTGAGTTTGGAGACGACCGTGTGTCACTTCGAAGTTTTCAGTCAGCGGTCAGTTGTACACATAGTTACATTATTCACAGATGCTGAGTAGGACTGATCCTTGGTCCGAGTGTTGGTCTTGTTTCTTATAAGGCTGGGACATACCTTCACCGTGCTCTAGACTCCCAACAGTTGAACTCTTGGAGACGCATGTGTTTTGATAAAGTTTTGAGCTATGATGTCTTGAGTTTACTGTCCCTCAGCTTCATGCCAATCTTGTAAGCTGATTTATTACAAAGCTTTACTTAAACAATATAAGTAGTTTGACACGACATATTATTTTACATTACTTTGATTGTGTAATTAGCATTATGTTTGCCGTTTAATTTTGACAACATTAACGACAGGATTAGTGACATTTTGATGATGATTGATAATATTGTTATGTGTGTATGTTGAGATTTCATCTATTGGTCGTTGGAACTTGGTCGTTTAATGACAGTGTGAGTGTGGTAATTCTGCAGTCACACGAGGACCCGTCAAAGCTGGCGCGGAGACAGCAGAAAGCGGCGAAGAGGAAGCAACGAGAGAAAGAGCTGTGTCGACTACACATGGCACAAGAGATTCAGAGACAACTTGAAGAGGTGGAGCAACGGCAGCGTGACATTGAGCAGAAGGGCATCGCTGTCGAGAAGGCTCTGCGCGGTGAATCAACAGGTTGATATTCTTACTTACTTACTTACTTACTGCAATCTTTGTGCTGTCATGAAATGTCTGGAGATAAGTGGTCACGTACACGAATTTTACTATGCACAGAAAGTGTATTTCATATTAAGATGTTGAAGTTGGAGACGGATTTTGGACAACAATTTGAAGTTTTTGCACATACAACTTAAAAAGCTTTCAGTAGACATGTTTATCCAGTCCACTTGGGCGGATTGCAAGAATGCTGCTCAGCAGTTGAGTCTACGTAACTGGTTAGTTTAAGTAAACTCAGCGTGAAAATTGTAGCAAGAACACAAAACCCACTCTCAAGTCGAGATGAGTTCACTCAAATGTTATGTGGCAAAATCAGCCGCTCAAACGTCAGTTCCCTCAGTTGAGTGGCTGAGTGAAAATTTGAGCAGCATTTTTGCAGTCTGCCTTTAGTGGCCGGTAGCCTTGTGGGAGACTGTGAATAAAGTCTCATGAGTGGAAAAGTAGGCTGGTTGGTGAGGAAGGAGACCAGTAGAAGTACAGTAGAAGTAGAAGGTGATGCGATGGCCTAGTAGTTAGCGCGCTTGACCAGCAGCCGTGAGGTCGCGGGTTCTAGTCCGCTGGCTGTGGGCTGTCGTGTAGCAACCGTGGGGCAGTTACTCTTTGCATCCTGGGCCTGGGCTTACTCAACACTCATCCTCTTGGGGTCGGTAAATGAGTACCGGCTATAGCTGAGAAGGTATAAGGCAGGTACGTGCGACGCTGCTTGGTGCGCGCCATATACCTGAACGCCTTTGAGGTGGCCATGTCTACTTGGGGCGCTATATCAATTGCTTGTCCTTTTACCTTTTTTTACACACGTGTGTTGGTGTGTGTACAGACCAGTTGGCTTTGTCGCCGACGATGTCGTCATCTGTACAGTACGATGAGACGGAGCTGATGCAGCAGTGGTTTGATGTCGTACACGAGAAGAACGTTCTTGCCGGCTACGAGTCGGAACTTGTCATACAGTCAGTTGTCTGGATCATATCAGTCGTAATCTAATTATCACTGATAGTGTGGACATGTTGTGATGACTGATGACGAAAATACAGCAATTTATGCATTCTTCTTCTATGGCGTAGATGTCAAAGAAAAATATTTGATAATACAAATCGTCACATCGCCTCAACTCAACTCCCTGTACACATGTGATTGTCTGGGCTGCTGGATACCACTCGTACCAGTCTGCGGCATAATTCTCGGATACATACAGTGTGAGTCAAAAAAACACCCCCTGCAGTTTTCTGACATTTTTCCCAAATGGTTGGGAATTTATAATCAATTTTTTACACACCTATTACACGTTCATATCTGCATATTTCAGCTGTTGACCAGCGAAATACATCGTCGTAGTGGCTTTTACATTCATTTTTAAAGATCCGGTGACTTGCTGACGTGCCGCTAAGTCATATGCTACACTCATTTACTGGATGTGTTCCTCATATTACACCTGTTAGATGGACCGGGCAGGCCTGGATGAGATGCTTGCAGTACAATGCTTGTAAGTATTCTGAGGACAACAGCAGTTTCCATTGCCAGCCCAAACCTGACTGGTCAAATGGTTTTTCTTGCTGTTTTTGAGGTATGTTGTGTGCCACTTCATAACTTTCTGTCAGCCACCATCGCCTCTTTGATTGTGATCATTTGCTGTTCATGATAAGAACGGTGACGTTGTGCAGTGCTCGTGAGCTGGAGCTTGAAGATCGGCAAAGTCGATTAGAGGCTCAGCTACGCGAACGCATTGCTTCCGAAGGTACCAGCCGACTGGACTCTTTGCTTGATGATAGTGCAATCGATTCTGCCAATGTTTTATGCCAATGTTTTTTGTTTGTGCAAAGTTGCATCATGTCAAATATCAGTTTTAGATGCTTGTGCCTCATACTGTGAGCTGACCCTCCTAGTATGCAGTCCAATGAGAAGAGAGGATCAGATCACCTCGGGATACATGGTTCAGTCTCATCAACTCATGATCGCATCAGTGACATGTGTGTGACAGGGAACCAGCGACCTCATCAAGTTCTGAATTAGGAAGTGTAGGGCTTTGTTTTTGTTTGATTTTTGTGACCCCAGAGTTCTTTTTAGAAATTTAATGCTTAAAGATGATAGGCAAAGGTTTTTACAGAAAGTGAGTAAAAGCAGTTTCGAACAGTTTATTACAACGCAAACACGTGTGGGTAGCACAAATGGATGAATAATATCGCAAAATGCTGAAATTTTGAAGTTTTATTTTTCG